>Ga0209092_10003988_pt1 | contig 12506 bp, 4 predicted proteins | sample FraStrMetagenome_FD_187446 | JGI IMG/M metagenome (GOLD analysis project Ga0209092, IMG submission 187446) | Marine eukaryotic phytoplankton communities from Arctic Ocean - Fram Strait ARC3M Metagenome (SPAdes) (version 2) | ecosystem: Environmental > Aquatic > Marine > Oceanic | place: Fram... | reverse complement strand
CGAGTACATCTCGAGCAATCTAAAATACGCAGGTGAATTCCTCAACGCCTTGGATCCTGACGACCTCGGTTTCGATAAGCTACCAGAGCCGACTCGTCCAACCACTAACTTAAGTGATCTCGTCATACATCAACAGCTGGAACCATCATGGGATTTCAAAGGTGAAGGAGGAGCGCTCATGTCTTCCTGAGCAAGTTGCTTTACTTCTTGAACCAACAAGTTCTTTGACCGTTCTTTCTCATCGTCATTTTTCCAATGTGCCGATTTAAAATTGTTACGAGGGTCCAGCACAGTACACCACATGACACACGCATCAAAGTCTTAATCGACTAAAAAATTCACCAAATAATAAGCGGTGTCATGTACCAAAGACCCGATGAACCGATGTGCAAAGACCGATGGTAGGAAAAGTGAGGTCTTGCATCTTCGATTGTACATCGGATGCAGAATGATCCGCATCTGGTGACAGATGGTCTTGCATCTGTCATGTGTGATGGAGCCGTAAGGCTATAGTCTATAGCTAAAATAGTCTTATGTAGGTATACACTAGTACTATAGTAGGCTTACGCTACGTCTATCACGGTGGCATGCTTGTATTTTTTTTGTGACATCAATAAAGAAAGGTTCTTCCCCATAAAGATCAAAAACTTGTTTTTGCCTTTAGTCAAAATTGTTCGATCGGAGTGATCAAATAGATTTCTGTTGGCTATACACTTTTTACATACCGATGATTTATTGTTTTACTATTTCTCGCATCTTCATCAATAGTATAATCTATACACGAACGAAAAGATTATGAGCACTATGCTTAGAAGTATGGTGAAGTTTAGATGGTGATTTTTGAGATGTAAATGCTGATCGTTATTAAATTTGCGCAATTTTCAAGAAATTGTATCTCAAGTTAGAGACAAGCTAACATTTCTAAAACTTGTACATGACGGGCCAACGGGCCAACCTCGTTCAACAAAGAAAGTTTTTCAGTCCGAAATTCATTTACTACTTGACCTAAATTTCTTGTAGGATTTTACGTAGAGGTCTGTTGATATTATCAGAACTATTCCAACGTCTCCTCTATTCTTCTATTTCTAATATTCACTTTCATTCTTAATTTTTAGGTACTAAACTTATTGGCATCAATTTGCATTCGTACGTTACTCTACATCAACGAGGTTCTATGCTAGTTTCGGTCATTCGGCTATATCGATGTTACTTGTATCTCTGCCCAGATCATCGAACTTTTCTTGGTATTCTACGTCTCTAACTAATCCTCGCTACTCACTCGGTTTTATACTTAGTTGTTGACTATTACATTCCTTGGTGCGACTCTATGTCAACGAGGTTCCATGCTTTCGGTCATTCAGCTAAATCGATGTTACTTGTATCTCTGCTCGGATCTTCAAATGTTGCTCGATATTCAAGCCTCTAACTTATCCTTAAAAGTTCAAGACCTACACCTCCTTCTCAACAAAATCGATTCGACATATGACTTACTGGAATCCTGGAACCTTTAATGCATCGATTCATTGCTCGGACTGGAACGCTACTTCTTCGAACATTGATGTAACCCCTTACTGTTGAATAGGACTTGTCCCATTCTTCTGCAAGCAACTTTGCAAGCGTCTTGAGAAATGCTCTGGCTTCGAAACCGTACAATTCGTCCGTCGATACCACGAAAGATGTGAAATGTCGACGTTGGTTTTCGCAGGGCTTGTAATATTACTTCTTCTTCTCTTTCTATTGGCTTTCCGAAACCTTCTTGGGTGGTAAATTCCTATAAGTCTTGCTTTCATGGATCGTTACGCGAACATCAACAATAGTATCAGTCGATCCCTCCTAAAAGCCGTGAATCAATAGATAATCGCAATCGGTATTCGGAAAGTCGTATGAAGAAGAATGCACCATTGATACGCATCGTAACCATAGGTTTGTATCGGATACAGGATGGCATAATAGAAGTATTAGTAGATTTCCGAGTACATCACGAATATGCCGCGCTGTGACCAAGTCACCTTTTTTGCAATCAAGGGTGTGATTCACGTCAAATTAAGTATTACAAAAATTAACGCCACTCGATATTCGTACGTTGCTTTATGTCAACGAGATTCTATGCTAGTTTTGGTCATACTACCGCATCAATGTTGCTTGTATATCTGTGCTCTGACCTTCAAATCTTGTTTGACATTCCAAAGTCCAAGATCTGGTAGAGATCCAGAAAATATAAATTCGGATATTACGTAATATACGAATTCTCTCAGAATGAAGCTGACGCGTAAGTTGTAACACTCAAAACCGCGTATGTATTTTGGATATTAAGGTTGTCAACATACCTCTCTAATGAAAGTGAGAAAAGTAGAATAAAATTTTCAACACCCCTCCAAAATCGTAATCATTTAACTTTCGTAGGTCAAAGTGGTTATTGTGTTGTATTTTTGGTGGCATCACATTTGTTTCTCCAACTGATATAAAGTCAACATTTCCTCAAAAGACAGGATGGTGACGATGATGACATTATTTCTTGTAAGTTTTTTACTGTCGTCATCACATGCCTACATGAAATTTTGTCGTTTGTTTGAGGGTAAGAAATGTACCGCTGTCAAATTGTCTTTTACTTCGAGAAAATTCAAATCAGAATATCGCGCGAAACATATTGTGTTGGTTCGAGGTGGCAGCAACGACAAGGGCGGAGGAGGAGAAAGTAATAGGATATCTAGTGAGGAGTTTGATGATTTGATCTTTGACGAAGATGGAGAAATATCTGAAGATTTAGGGAATTACGATATTGATTCATCAGGAACCGATATTAGTATTGATGTAGAAGCAGACACTGAGTTGTACGATGGCCTGGAAGAAACTTCTTTACAAACATACGAAAATGATCATGAAGATTCCATTTCCGATGTTTTAGATGAGCAAATAACTATGTCGTTAACTCACAGAAAAGGAGGAGAGGATTTGAGTGCCACTGAAGATTTCGAAGAAAAATTGGAATTCAATAATTCCTCAGATGAATCCAATCGGGTTGACGAGATTATTGAGTCCGATTTTGAAGAAGAGGGATACGAGGAAAATGAGAAGTCGAGATATGACGATATAGATAATATTCAAGAACAACTCTTTCCTATTTCTTCTCCTGATTCATACCTTCAAGGAGAAAGCGATATAGAATCAAACAACTTGCTTGAAGACAATCATATCACCATCGATGATTCCATCGAAAGTGAAGAAAAACTTGCGGAAGGAAATGGTTCTAATGAAAGCCAAAAAGGACTTACGGATGATATGCCATTGGAGCCTTCAAATGTAGAATTGCTGGACGATGACGAAAGTTGCATTGACAGATTGGATGAAGCTGATGCCTATGATGATCTCACCGCGGCCGAAATTCTTTCTCAGCTTCCTTCTGAGGGTTCTTCGCAGTCGAAGTATATTGATAGTGGTAGAGATGCAGAAGAACCCGAATTATCACCACAAACAATCTGTAACGAAGATATCACAACATTCAAGATAAAAGAAACTGCGGTCGAAGAAAGAGTCAATCAAGCAGAAACTAAAGAGGAAGAGGAGACATACCTGTTGGAATCATTTATTTCACAGCTTCCGGACTACTTATCTTCTGAAAGCGTACATTTTGTAATTACGAGGAGAATGAGGAGAGTTTTAATGAACGAATTGAATTACTCAGCACAGGATGTTTCTCAGATGCGTCCCCGAGTCGCTGCCCTTGTGATTCAAAGGAATTTGCAAAAACCAGCTTCTGGAATGCCTCAAGAATGGCGACATTTTGATATTGACTATGAATCTCCAAGCCAAGTAGCTTCACTATTCAAAGTTGCCAAGAAATTCGTCCTCCCTGCATTATCGGCAACAGTCGTTGGTATGCTTGTTACAAAAAATATTGAAAATCGATTCAATGATGTAAAATCAAAAACAACATCTGGTGAGACAGATCAATGTCATGTTTCTGATAATCTGAATGCAGATAATGCAGAGGATACCGAGCAAGTTTTCAATGATTCTATCGCGAGAGAACTAGATAGTAAAAATGATCAATCGGCAATGCATGAAAACGAAATACCTCGTTCAGAAAGTTTACGGACGATACGGGACTTGGATGACACGTGGCTGGATAAACTGTTAACTAGAATTCTGGATCGAGTGTCTTTAAGCAATAAGTAAACTCATTATTTTGAAAAGGTGCAAATCGTATTAGGTAGTCATCTGAACTGCATATTTTAGAGCGATTCCTTTTGAAATGTGATAGTCATTTCGGAACTACAAGGATATTCCAATATCAGATAAATCGAACAAATATTTCATTTATTTTACAACTCAATAAATTGAAAACGACGATTCATCGATTTGCTGCAGTTTATTTGGTGAATGTTTATTTTCTTTCATTCTTCTTCGTTGGAAATCAGTTACTAAACTTATCTCGGAAATTGTTTGTTGTAAACTCTTTACATCTAAAATTCCTGCCGTAGCCTCTGTTGCGTCCTCGGAAGACTGGGTAAATGATGCATAATCTTCGGAATAGGCTAAAGAGCCAGTATATTTAGTATGATTGCTCTTAGAATAGATACCATCACATTGCGAGTTCGTCTTATGTTGGGTTGCTATTCTGTTCACATCCCCTTCAGTTGCAAATTTTTCTTCATGGCTTGGACGTCGTCTACTAATCCATTGGTGCACATCATTTTTCTGGTCGTTTTCAGTCTGATCAACATGATCTTCTTCTTGGAGTGTTGGCAAGTGGTTGGAAATGCCTTGTTTCAATGATTGGTCGAAGGAATGACTAGCATTATTTTCACCGCATCTGAAAAATGTAATTGGACCCGTGCAACCTGCGAAATGAACTTTTTTTGTTGGCGTATTCGAATTTTTAGATACTTGCGATTGCATGCTTGGCTATTTTAAAGGATGGTTAGAATTCTACCTTTAAGAAAAGTGCTATTTGAATATATTATACTTACTTTCGGCGTTGATTCACAACTCTTTGACGTGGTATTTGATGTGGAACGAATGGTGTTTGAGTTGTCACTTCTAACTGGTTTTACTCTGGAGTACACTTCATCAACGTTTTCTTTGTCCTTCGAGATTTTCTTTCTTCGTACAATTAATGCCGCGATAACCAAACCAACTGAAATAAAGGCAAAGCCTGTAAGGAAGAGTATAAAAGATGAATTGTTGTTATCATTATTTGTCACATTTTCGTTAGAATCTTGCTCCTCTACTTCAAGACCACTAAGTCGAACATAAGATAATAACTCAAAAAATGGAGATTCGTCACTCAATTGCTCGTAGAATGCATACGGGTTCGCTACAAAATCAGACATTACATAGCTTTCAAAAGTAAATGATGGACCCGGATCACGAGGGGTTACTTCCCCAGTCACAATGAATTTGACGTTCAAGTATTCACTCCCTTCATTTGTTGTAGTCCATTGCGATATTACTTCAAGATTTAGCAATGTTACTGTAATGCCTTCATCATTTATCTCTTTTGATTCCAAAGATTGTTGAAGATAATCAAATAAGGTACTCTCAAAAATTTTCAAAGTCATATCATCCATCGATAATGTGACGGTATCTGCGGAGGTATCGACGTCTGGTGCCGTTCTAGTAATGTCTATATGAATTGTTTCGATAACACTATGAATGCTAACATTCCGAGATGGCTGTGACGATGGAAACGAAGTTGGTGTTTGCGATGGCTGTGTTGATGGTTTCTCGCTCGTCATCTCTGTTGGGATGATACTTGGGAACGAAGATGGATCGGAGAAGGGAGTTGCAGATGGTACTGCTGTGGGTAAGGAGGATTGTGTAGTTGTAGGAATATAGGTCGGTAATGATGTAGGATCACGTGATGGGATATAAGACGGACTGGATGTTGGCTTAGCTGTTGGAGCTATGCTTGGAAAGTGACTTGATGGTGCAGCAGTCGGACTAATACTAGGAATATTTGTTGGTAAAATTGTTGGATAATGAGTTGGACCGTCGCTCGGTGTATTTGTCGGTCTATTTGTGGGTACACCCGTAGGATAGGTTGTCGGTCTACTCGTGGGTACAACCGTAGGATAGGTTGTTGGCATTGACGTTGGCATATGACTTGGAAATGGCGTTGGCACGTTACTTGGAAAATTTGTAGGTATGTCTGTCGGTCCAAGACTTGGCTTGGAAGATGGGCCTGCGCTAAGTGTAGGGTAAAGGGTTGGAGAACGTGTTGGCAAGTAAGTTGGAATAGAACTTGGTGAGAAAGATAATGTTGGAATCAACGTAGGGACGTCCGTTGGAGATGCTGAAGGAAAAATGAGTTCAGGCCCTCCTCCTATCCCACCCCCAACCCCTCCGAGACCCCCTGAAAGTAGATTTCTTGTTATCTTATTCAAAGAGGTATATCTGGCGAAGGCATTTTTCGCAAAACATCCAATACTAAAAATGAGCCAGGCTACCTTCATCACGCCTTTCAACAATATATACGAGGAAAGTGTTGTTTCGAACTTCTTTGTATAAAATGCTTTGAATATATTGTACGTCAGTTGAGGAGCATGGAATGAAACCGGTAAGTGTAAATACTGCCAGCGTTTTTCTTGTTGAATTTATTTCGCGCGTTTGCGATGTGTCGAAATTTGAATTTTGGCGAAGGAGAAAAAATGTATAAGCGAAGCTTAAGGCGAACACTCAGTGGTGATTGGGCGAAGGAGAAAATGTTTAAGCGAAGCTTAAGGCGAACATTCAGTAATGATTTCGTCATTTTAAGTATTAGGATATATGCATATATATTTTGCGATAAGCGAATTTATGTACATGTATTAATAAGTGTTTCGACTTTTAATCAAGGTAGTTTTTTTAAACTGTATGCTTTTATTTTATTAACTTCTACTCTTGTATTTTTTTAAACTGTATACTTTTATTTTTTTTTAAACTGTATGCTTTTATTTTATTAACTTCTACTCAGTGGCGGGTGGCGGGCGACAAGTCCCACAAAAACCCAATCACCAAGGAAACATTATCGTAATCACCTCTACTTTTCATTATGATTCCACAGCAGAAACGCTATGCTATCCTACACCAAAATAAGCGCCATTCTCAACAAAAATACCAATATAGAATGAATCTCCGAGGAAACGTCTCGAGTGCAGTCACAGAGGCTGAAAAAATATGTTCGTAGATGAGCCAACATCCCTTGTTTAATTTTTCATTCCGCTCTTAACATCCACATCCTTGCACCTTTTTCTCATTATTGATAGTTTTCAAGTGTCTACGATACCAATTATATTAACACCTACTCTTGTGACAGTTTTAGATCGTCCCATAGTTAAAAAGTCACTGGTTCGGAAGAGGAGTAATAGCAATTGATATATGATCGAAACATATAATACGCGACATCATTTTCCCTTCGATTGAACCATAAGCTCCCCATATTTTGAGTAATTTCCCCGTACCATTTCCAGCATACGCTAAACATAGCTAGTTCACTCTCAGTCCTAAATACCATAATCGCTTCTTGAACAAAGCGTAAGGACATTATCTTTTGTGATCCGTAGAGCTCGCAGAAGTCATATATTCTGTTTCTTGCGATTCTGCAGCCACAATCGCTGAGGAAAAAGTTAATTGTTGAAATCCCTTTTTCACCTAACCATGGTGACGAATAACAGGCGAATTGACCCCGTTCTTATCGTACGATCTAAAGGGAGGAATGGATTCAAATTATTACACTCGATATGTCTTGTCAAGTCAACTCTCTATTCTACACAAACTAACTACTATCTCATCCTCATCTGCTCGAGATGCATAAAATCTATGTGTTTTTCGTATAAACAAATGATGTTTCTATGGGTTTGTTTTAATTCAATTACATGTATGTTATCGCTCTAGTTAGAGCAACAAATCGATGCATATAAGAGTTTCCAGGATCCCTGCAAGTCATAATCTACCGGTATTTCGTTGGAAAGGAGGTGCAGGTACAGGTGCAGGTGCAGGACTGCACGACCTAGACTTTTGAAGAGTGAGAGTCAAGCAATATTTGATGATTCCGAGCAGAGATGCAAGAGTTGCAAGTACATGTATTAAATACCATCAAGCATAGAACCTCGATGATAGAGAACCGTCGAAGTACAAAAGTTTAGTTTGGACGTTCTCCGGGTGTACGGACGTACGGATGTGCATATGGGTTTACCGAAGTTTCGGCGGTCTACGGCTAAAACGAATACATGTACATAAATGTACAAATTTAGTTGTCATTGCAAAAACCAATGAAAATTGCAACTTTACATTACAATGGCCTATTACGCAATTTTGACGAAAACCTTTTGAAAATTTCAAATTTTTTCATCATATAATCATTTTCTATTCGTTTATGTACTGTTGAAAAACGTGCGATATATAGATTATATAGTGCATTCTGGACTTAAGTCAAATAACAAGATTCATATTCGCATCTTCTAAGAAAATGGACGGACAACGCCAAACTACTGCTGGAGCGGTGAAACCTGTAAAAACTGCTGCTACATGTTGACTCAGAAAAAAATTGCTCGCACATGGTGGAATATGCGTTGCACACAATAAGTCATTTGTTTCTCTCTGTACATTAAGGTAAGACTGTATAAACCACCACCATCCCTCCCCTAAACCTTAAAGCAAAATAGAGACTGAGAGTAAGGGCGATGACTTAGACTGAACATTACAATTGCGTCGTTGGTGGTAAGCCGGTGAGACTTGGTGCTTATTCCACGATCCGACTGGTGTTTGCCAATGACGACAGGCATGCGTGAAGAAATGACTCGCTCGGCACTTTTCTCTAATTAAAGTTAGCTACAGTGGTTTTTGTGAATATTTCAGATATTTTACGTAACATGTTAGGTTTCATCTCCACATTTTTGAAATATAACCCTAACATTTTTCCTTGTCGGTATTCAGAGTTTACGTGTACATATTTGCCCATCGTGAAGTTGTACTCTATTGAAGGGGTTTCGTAACAATTTTTTATCGTTCAATTTTATCATGTGCTTGAAAGGTAACGAACCGACACCGAAAGATAAGCTCGTCAACCACGATGCAGCTCGCGTTGATGAAGTGTTGAGTACACTCGAAAAAGATGACTTTAACAATTGCAATGATCTTTCGACAAATGTTGATGTTTCGGAATTATGGCAAATTCATGGCAGGTATTATGATATATCTGACTCATTTGTGAAGGTTCATCCCGGTGGGTCTCACGCCATATTGTTAGGCAAAGGGAAGGATTGCACTGCCCTGTTTGAGAGCTATCATCCATTTACGATAAAACATACCCAGAAAGTTCTTGCAAATTATGAAGTCAGGTTGCCGCTTCGTGTGTCTCGAAAGGATAGTAATCGGCCAGATGGTAGTGGTGAAGTCGAACTTAAGCCGTTAGAGATAGCGAAACCAAGGGACGAATTCTATGAAATTATGAAAAAGCGTGTGGACAAGTGCCTACGTGACAATGGAATTGATCCAATTCGCGATAGATGTGCAACAACATCACGCCTGCTGTACTACACCTTCGTAGTGTCTTGCGCCATATTTACTGGTTATCTTCATTGCAAGGGAAACATTATAACTGGGTCGTTTCTTTTCGGGGTTTTTGGTTGGATGATAGGCTCGCTGGGACACGATGGGGGGCATTTTAGTGTTCATCGAAATCCAATGATTAACAAGCTGAGTGTGAATGGAATGTTTCTATTATGTAATCCAATTATGTGGCAATACCAACACACGTATGCACACCATTCCCATACGAATGATTTTGATAAAGATCCGGATCTTCATCATTTCACAGTCTTTATGCGATATCACAAGGAATTTAAGTACAGAAAGATTGATTCGAGGCAAAAGAACTTTCTGCATGTACTCTTTTCATACACCTTTACAACTTTGGGAGAAAATATTGAGATTCCTATTGGGGTTCTTTGGAGAAATTCGCTGTATGACGTTGTGAAGTTGGACCCGAAATCTCTCCTACAAAAATTATGCATTGCGTTGTACATCAGTTCATACGCGTTAATCGTTATCGTTGCCCCTTGTGTGGCTACGTCTTCGTTATCCAAGGGAATGCTTCGGGCTGTAGTCCATATGATGACGACGGGCCTTCAATTTGCATTCTTTTCACAGATCAATCATATTAACGAGGCGTCTATCATCGCGGCAGATTATGAACGCAGGCGAGAAAATTCTCCCACGCGACCCTGGTCGGTTACTCAGGTGGAGACATCCAATAACTTTGCGTCGGGCAGCTATTTTTGGTTATTGTATGCGAACGGTTTGAACCTTCAGGTAAGTCAAAAATCAAAAATGTATATCATTGAATTTCAAACTTTTTTTAACGCGTTGGTTATATAGATCGAGCATCATCTTTTCCCAGGCCTGAACCACTGTCATCTTCCGCTTATTGCTCCTGTAGTCAAGGCAACTTGTGAAGAATTTGGTGTTTGCTACAGATGTTATGAAACTTGGTCGGAACTTTTTGGTGCTACTTTACAATGGATGAAGAAGCTAGGTAATGAAAACTTTGTGTAGTATCGTAAGGACACCGTCTCCTGTTGATGTCATCTTTGGAGGAGCCTACTGGATTTTGAAATGATGTGAATGTTATTGTTTCATAATTACAGACAGATAGATACTGTTGCTACGAATGATGCGGGAAAACGAATGATGTCTGCAATAAGAAGATCGCTCAGTTTTCGTAAGTGCGCAGTAATTCTGTGGATGTAGAAATTGATGAAGGCTTAGAGGTTTGAACCAAAGTCAATTTTTCTGATTCATAACAATTAGTCGCGATTAGGATTGCTAAGTATGAATCCGGAAGCAAGGTTTTTTGAGATAATGAACAGCAGTACTAATTTAAATTAAAAGTTCGCTTCACACTCTGACCGTGCGGTCGAAATAAGAAACTAGAAGATTAGCGGTGAATACGCGCAGCTATTATTATCGTGAGGATGAATGGAGGTTAGTAACTCCAAGCGGTGTCAGACCAGATATTCCTTCAATATTAGACCCATTTCTGTCAAGACTTTTTTGGAGTCAAACCGAATCGTTTAATCTATCAACGTTCATGAATACATTTGGCACACACGTGTGCTGTTCCTTAAAAGTTTCGAACTGTGCTTTTCTTTTTCTGTAAACATCACCTGAACTTAAGACAAGTCAGGTGGAATCGCAGATTGACAAAGTATAGCAAAGTATATAGACGCCCATCAGTGTAATATCTACAGTAGTGAAGAAAGATTCATATTATTTTCAATTTCCAGCGTTATCTTATTTTTCGAAGTAAGTGAAAGACACATCGCGTATCAAGAGGATGAAGAGTATCAAACATTTACAAGAGCGATAATCACCCGGCTAATATAGTTTTACCACATACCCACTGGCATATAAAAAGAGAGACATGTGAAATTTTTACATCTTTTCATGCTCACAAAGGTTGATAAAGCTCAAGCACCTGTGTCCTTTCGCGACAACCGGTATATCTATTGATCGGAATACTCTCTTATTGACCTTAAGTGTCGAATGGGTTTGTCTGGCCTAGAGGAGAAAAGGTGAAACTGTTCGAAATTTTTCCAAATAAAAACTGAGCAGCGTCCGTAAATGTAAATCACATACCCACGTTCTAAACTGTGTGAACAGTAATCTGCAGCAATATTTTTCTTCTGTTGATATCGGTCTGAACCTTTTATCTTGAATGGCCGCTTATCGCACAAATTTACAATGAATAATGGCCGTGCGAAGTCATCTTCGTCGTCGCGTTATGATGCTGCGGTATCGGCCTTATATGCACAAATTAGCCGCAGTATGGAAGTGGAAAACCGAGAGAGGACCGTTTTAGAAATGAGGGAGTACATGCGTCGACTTGGCCTGGAATATCGTAGAAGTGAGGTTAAATTTAAAGTTGTGCACGTGACTGGTACCAAAGGAAAGGGCTCAACGTGCGCTTTTACGGAAAATATTATTCGTCGGGTTCACGGTAGACGGACTGGCATGTTTACGTCGCCTCATCTATTGAAAGTAAATGAACGCATTCGTTTGGATGGCAAGCCTATATGTGACAATGAGTTCGCTGACACATACTTTTTGGTGAGGGAGTTGTTGTTGAGAGCCTCAGAAACTTGCGAAAACAACCAATTTAAGGGCCTTCCAAGTTTACCTGGCTACTTTCGTATGCTGACCCTAATGTCTATATTTGTCTTCACCCATCATGTGTCAAGCAATGGACTTTATCATGGAGTTGATGTTGTGATTTTGGAGGTCGGGATAGGTGGAAGGTACGATGCGACGAATGTTTATGACTTTCACGATGCATGTGGCATATCGAAACTCGATCTCGATCATACAAACTTGCTAGGCAATACATTGGAAAAAATAGCTTGGGAAAAAGGTGGTATAATAAAGCGAAATGAATCTTTTTCGTTACCCAGATCTTTTAGTGTTGATTGCAATTGTGATGAATCGCTCACTGTTCTTCGAAATTGCGCATATGAAGCACAAGGCAA
>Ga0209092_10003984_pt1 | contig 12511 bp, 7 predicted proteins | sample FraStrMetagenome_FD_187446 | JGI IMG/M metagenome (GOLD analysis project Ga0209092, IMG submission 187446) | Marine eukaryotic phytoplankton communities from Arctic Ocean - Fram Strait ARC3M Metagenome (SPAdes) (version 2) | ecosystem: Environmental > Aquatic > Marine > Oceanic | place: Fram... | reverse complement strand
TATACTTTTGCAAAAAAAATCGTATATTCATGTGCTTTACTTTGATAACCCTAACTCGAACCCTAACTCAAACCGTATGTCAAACCTTGGCTCTATTTTTCTAGCCAGAACGGGTGCCTTGTCAATTGAAAAAGCTTTATACACCGAAATATTTATTTAAGAGCACAATATTATTTGATTTAAGTAAATTTTCTGATATAATTGCGATCATACGTTGCTACAGAAATAAATAAATACCTAGATGGCATTTCATGTCACTACACATATTAATGCTCATTATATTCTATCCAAACGATAACATTCAAAGTACTTGTTACACTTACCAGAATTGCATCTGGATCTCCAACCAAACCATAATAGGAAGTCGCAGAAAGGTGTTTGTATGAAAAAGAATTATCTTCTATATTCTTATATCTTGAGGAGAATCCATGCAACTCGGCATACGTTTCGATTTCCTGATCATTTATCTTCCCACCAAACAGTGCATTGTTTTCTGACAAACACATTTCATATCTTCTCTCTCATCAACATATCAATCGCAAAAAAAAGATGGCATAAAATTCCATTAAGTCAACAATTGTATTCAAGAATCTATGTTTTGAAAACTATCTCATCACTTTTTATCAAAACACACCAAACGATTTTTGTTGTGAACGCCGAATTTTACCAAAGCGCATATCATAGTTGATGAGTAACGGCAACAGCGAAAATTTGTAAAGCATCTATGGAGGGAATTGGAGATAATGCAAAGATAAGAATTGGGTATCTATTAGGTAAGGGTAAGTATGAAATGCACACAACCTCTCTTTTGGGAGACCTCAATTAGTATTATAGGAGCTATTATTCTATTTACACAGAAGGATTATGTTGCTACATAGCTTACGGTTTGTCAATGTGCTTCGGAACTATCTGCTGGTGCACAAGGTATATAGATAAATCCCTACCACATTTATCATGTCTGTAACAAGCTGGGAAATTTTGTTCCCTCTAGATACCATAATGACTTACAAGTGGAGCTTCAATTTAGCTGGATTTTGTTATCATCATTCATGATTGGATATTTAGTCACATTGATGACTATTACAATTATCATTTTGAAAAGCAATTGGAAAGAAATTCTATTACTTTTAGAGATTTGTCAAGTGAAGGTTCATTCAGATCTTCAGATTCTTTGAGTCCCCCAAGTTCTACATGTGAATTTATTTCACAGGTTGTATACGCTAAATTATAAAATACTCACCTCACTTGTGATAAGGATAAGCCACTATGTGAAAGAGTTTACGAATTTGACTAGTGTATAGTATTTTTACAGCAGTTGGGATTTGAAGATTATGATAGCCTTTGCATATTTTGATAAATAGTTTAAATTTACACTATTATTTTGGAGATTGTCTGCACGAAACCAATCCGTCTTTATTTTCTTCCACATCCTTCACAATAAATCACTCTTCTTAAAACATAAAAATTTTAGCACAGCACTGCTGTGTAAAAAATTTTGCAAAAACAAATCAACCTAGGAATTTGTGTATCTGCAATCTAGAAAATGCAATTTTATTATGATCTTGCAAGATTAAGAAAAAAATGCTAACATCGAGGGGAGTAAAAAGATGAAGTTTTTAATATGAAGCAATTGATTCTAACTTATTCTAATTTATTGCTATATTTTTTTCTCTGGTTTATTGGGCTTGCCTTTTTCATAACCAACCTGGGATGATAACACGAGATTATGATCAAGATATTAAGAAACATGAATTTATAAGCTCTTACGAGCAATTCTTGAGACTCCCACACATTAAAGTACACCATAAAAACATCATTATCTCTAGGATTGATCTAAAGTAGCAGATAATTTATAGAATATTTCATGGTCCTGCAACAGTATTATTTTTTCTGATTTTGTATCTTCTTCCTCGCTTATAAAAGCTTTATTTGTTCACGAGCATTTTCAGCAGCAGACAAACTCTATCTTGAAACGTGGTCAAAGAAATACTTGACGTCATGATAGCTTTGTTGGCTGAAAAAAAGGTAATGAGACATAAGAATCTTTTGCAACAGAATCCAATTTTTACGAATGAATCATACTGTACGTGAGAACTCTATGAAATTAAAGATTGGATGGACATCCTATTTAGCATGTAGCCGTCTCATATCCTTCTCTTCACAAAACATCTTTAGATTTCTTTTTCATCATTCATTTTTTCAAACAAAGACGAAACAAAAGATGTTGCACGCAGCTTTGAGAAAGTCCGGATCTAAGGCATTAACACCACTATCTCGCGTCGGAGCTGTCCGCACTATGGCTAAGGACGTTCAATTTGGCGTAGAGGGTAGAGCAGCTATGTTGAAAGGAGTTGACCTTCTAGCTGATGCCGTGCAGGTAAGACGAATGTTTATGTTCTATAGTTTTTGAACATATCAATTATATTTGTAAATTTTTTGGCTCGTTTCAATGTGTACATTTTAATTTATTAAACTAAGTGATTGATTGTGTGTTATTTACTTTTCAGGTAACTCTTGGTCCTAAAGGTAGAAATGTTATCATCTCACAGCCCTACGGTGCACCAAAAATCACGAAAGATGGAGTCACTGTGGCTAAATCTATCGATTTAGAAGATCCCTTTGAAGATATGGGAGCTCAACTTATCAAATCTGTGGCCTCAAAGACGAACGATATTGCTGGAGATGGAACCACCACCGCTACCGTTCTTGCTCGTGCAATTTACACGGAAGGATGCAAAGCTGTTGCAGCTGGAATGAATCCACAGGATTTGAGAAGGGGCATACAACTTGCTGTTGAATCTGTAATTGAAACTCTTGAATCTATCAGTAAACCTATTACATCTAAAGAGGAGGTTTCACAAGTTGGTACTATTTCAGCAAACTCTGATGTTGAAATTGGAAATCTTATTTCTGATGCAATGGAACGTGTAGGAAAAGAAGGAGTTATTACGGTACAGGATGGTAAAACATTGGAAAATGAGTTGGAGGTTGTTGAGGGTATGAAATTTGACAGAGGATACATTAGTCCATATTTCATTACTGATACTAAAACACAAACTGTAGATCTTGAAAATCCTTTGATATTACTAGTCGAGAAAAAAATCAGTTCTATTCAACAAATCATCCCCCTTCTTGAAAAAGTTATCAAGGCTCAATCTTCACTTCTTATCATAGCCGAGGATGTTGAGAGCGAGGCAATGGCCACTTTAGTAGTTAACAAACTTCGTGCTGGAATTAAGGTATGTGCAGTGAAAGCTCCTGCTTTTGGTGATAATCGTAAGGCAACTATGCAAGATTTGGCTGTTCTTACTGGGGGAACTGTCATCTCTGAAGATATGGGAATGAAGCTTGAGGAGGTAGAACCCCAACATCTTGGAACTTGTAAGAAGGTTACCGTGACTAAAAATGATACTGTTGTTCTCGATGGTGCTGGAGATGCGTCTAGTATCCAAGAAAGATGTGATCTTATCCGATCTTCTGTGGAATCCACTAAATCTGACTATGAACGTGAAAAACTTCAAGAGCGTCTTGCCAAGCTCGCCGGTGGTGTAGCTGTGATTAAAGTAGGAGGTGCTTCTGAGGTAGAAGTAAATGAGAAGAAAGACAGAGTAGTTGACGCATTGAATGCCACCAGGGCTGCTGTAGAGGAGGGAATTGTTCCAGGAGGAGGAAAGGCACTTTTATATTGTTCTTCTAAATTGAAGGACGTTGCTGCAACAAAGGCCATTAACTTGGACCAAAGAATTGGAGTAGAAATTATTGAACGTGCACTTAGAGCACCTCTTACTATCATTGTAAACAATGCAGGTGAGGAAGGGGCTGTCGTCGTTGGGGAACTTATCAAAGAAGGAGTTCCTGTTGAACAAGGGTACAATGCTCAAACTGGTCAATATTGTGACATGTTCGAAACTGGAATTATTGACCCATCTAAGGTAACTCGTACAGGAATTGTTGATGCTGCATCTGTTGCCGGATTATTGACCACATCAGAAGCTATGATTGTGGACAAACCTGTTGAGGGAGGTGGAGGAATGCTACCACCAGGAATGGGTGGAATGCCCGGCATGGGTGGAATGGGAATGTAAAACTAATCCGTTCTTACATACAACTTCTTAGATCGAAATTCTTTAGAAGTAGCTACTTAGGTCGAGCTTATAGTTTATAATTCGAAAGCATGGGAAAAATTCATTTTAGAATCAATAAGGATTTATTAGTTGTAGTTAGCATTGTTTTGCATGGCAGGTGATAATGAAGGCTCCAAATGATGTTGCATATTTTTTCTTTTCTGCTCCTTCAACATAATCATCTTTGAATATTTTGAAGCAAGCGTTTGAGAGAGAGCCAAAAGTTTTTTTTCTCTGAATTATTTTAGAACATTGAATGAGCATTTCATTCATCATACGCCCCTTTGTTTCTTTTCCACAAATAGAAATTTTTTAGAGAGTTGACAAAACTCAGGTGGTGATGAGACAACGTGGTATGCATTGGAAAAGCTTCTATGAGGTAGGCTGTATGGCCATTGATTATTCTTTTGTACTTTTATATAGAGGCATGCTACATACCATACGGATGCTGTCTATTTATTAACATATTTCTACGACTGCTGTGAAAAGGATTCTGTGATGTGTGACATATCCTATTTGACATATTATACTTAGCGCAGCTACATAACCATTTAAATTATTTCATAGGACATTTCGATGACAAATAACTGGAAATGACTTAGGTAGATAAAGATATTTGATATTATTTTTTCTATGTTCAAATATGATTCATGTGTATGAATATTTTATTTAAAAAATCAAATTCAAAGGAACTTCAAAGAACGTTAGTGACCGTTAATGATCATGATGGAATTATTTATTATGTATATTGTTACAGCTGAGACATAATTGGAATTTACTGGATTCGTATGCCTACTTAGATTAGTCGTGCTGTTGAATAAAACTACCGCCTGGTATATCTTACACCACGTTCAATTTTTCAACAAGAAAGCTCTGAAGAAAGGATCAAAAACTGTTCTTCGAACGACAGCAGTCTGAATTACTGGTAAAAAGAATTATTGTTATTGATGCAAAAAGAGACACCTGATCAGATTATAGACAACGGGTTATTGAGGAGTTGGGACGCATCAACCGAAAGGCCACAGGTTGTGAATAGAAGACGAGGCAGCGACGACGAACAAAGAGGCATTGCACAGAAGACCTTTACTCGTTCAGAAGTTATGAGGATACAACGCCAATGGGAAAACTATGAGCACCAAAGTATGATGGAAGAACCCGCATATACGGAAGAGCCTGTGGAAGGCCTGGGCGTCTTTCGCACAGTTGGAAAATTATGGACGCGGTATAGAAAGTTCACACAACAAGAAGACTTAAAAAGGCAAGTGGAGGAGCAAAGGACTATTTTACAAATGGAGGCTGCGCGGCTAAGAAACGAAAAGGAAATAGAAGAGATGCGCATTGAGTCCATTCGCAATAAAACTGAAAAAGAAGATAACTTAATTGCTGCACCTAGAAAATATAGGGAAACTCTTTCCAAAGGACGTACAGATGATGCTATAGGTATTAATGATCCCACACCGACATCTACTGGAAATGGAATGGCAGTTCAGTTCAATGTATCTAGTCACTCTGACGAGTCAATTACTCCTCAGGAAGAAATGGTAAATGAAATTGCGATGGAAGAAGAAGACGAGTCAAACAGTCACTTTTCGCCATACATTCTTCCAAAGCAAATCATGGTTAAAATTGCAGGAAAAGCTTTACCCTCATCTCTTCTTTTCAGCAAATGGAAACGATTGTATTCGCTTCATCGTGATGGAGATTCATTTGAAACCATGCTTCGTCTTGTCAAAAACAATGAAAAAACATTAATGGTGATTCGGACTACCAATGGTGATGTTTTTGGAGGTTTTGCTGATACAGCATGGAAAAAGCAACATAATTATCAGCAGGGAGGAAAATTTTATGGAGGAGGACAATGTGTGCTTTATCGAGTGACAACAAAGAAAGGTGCAGATGGTAAAACTGAACAAAATGGTGTAAAAACTTACAAATGGACAGGAATTAATCGTTTTTGTCAATTGTGCGATGGCGAGAAGAGTATGATTGCAATGGGAGGTGGTGGAGGTGCTTTTGGTTTTTGTGTAGTGGATGATTTTAGGAGAGGTAGTACAGGTAGATGTGATACTTTTGCAAATGAGTCACTCTTAAGTGATGGTGGAGAAGATTTTGAAATTTTAGATGTAGAAGTTTGGGGCTTTACATCAGGATTCTATTAAATCGGATTCATCTTCCTCATCTACTTATGCTCTACAACTTATTTCATGTCTGAGGATTCGACTCTCGCAAATCAAAACTAATATTAGTTCCAAAAAATACTTTTCAAAGACACATACCTATGTAGTATATGCTAAGTAGATGCTGATTTCATGTATGCCTAAGCAAATATAATGATGAAGCTTTTCCAATTTGATTCCCACAGATAACATTTGATTTTTTGTAGCATAAAATGAATCGGATATTCATGACAACGATGTTGATTGAGCATTGATAGTTCTAATCTTTGACAGCAGCAGTTAATTAAAATTAGTGCTGACTAAATTTGGATTCCATTTTCAGTTTCATAGGTTGTCACGTCTAATTGTTTTTTATCTTTGCGTCTTAATACTATTATGTAGTACTATAGGCTACGGAGCAACGCTAGAATATGAAAGAAAGAGCTGTGTGCAACCCTCACCATCGTAGCACAAATGCTTCAACAGATTAAAATCAATACATTCCGATATCAGCACTCTCAACCACATGGAGAAGGAAATAATTCTGTCATTCTCACATAAAGTATTCGTAAAATTGTTTATTGGGCAAAGACTTTCTAAGGAAATAGATTTCAACAAGACGCCAAAAAAGTCGAAGTATTGACCATATGCCTTGATAAAAACTCAACAAGATTGAAACATGAACTTTAGTCCTCCTTTTTCCATGGATAAGTGGAAACGGATAAAACCAACGTTTGAAACCTTTCCATCTCATGGAGAATTTCTGTCTCCTGACAATATGTGCGGTGCTGCGCTATTGAGACTTACAAGTCGTGGATCAGCTCTTATAACTGAATTAATGGAATTGGCTGAGCTTATACCACCAATTTTTCATGTAGCCGCCAAAGAAGCCATGGTAGAAGATTTCAAACTAAAGAAAACAAATGCACTTTCCAATAGTCTTTTTGGTTGGTTGGGAAACAAAAACGATATTGAAGATTCTGTTGAAGCACTTTATCCGTTTCCCTCTCCAAATATATCTATTGAATTGGCAAAAGAAAGCAACAATGGATTTCTCACTAATGATAAGAAATATTGCGCCCTTCTTTTTGATTTTTCATATCTAAATGATCCCGAAGAATACGAAAGACGCATTAATAATTTACCAGATAATGTGGAGATAGAAGCTGCTTTTGCTGCTACACATCGAGATATCCTGGTTCGTTTTTATTATTTATTTGAGAGCTTTTATCAGTACCAAAGTGATCTCAACAAATTTTCAATAGACTTAAATCAAGGGTACTATATTCAGTACACGATGGACTCTGTTCTCCTTGATGAACATGGCAGACAACTTCTTTGTGAAGCTGTCTCCTTTTATGGATTGATCTTACTTCTTATGGATAGGTTCATACCTGGACCAGTCCGTGAAAGAATAATCATAGCTTTTTTTCGTTACTGTGGACAGGATGGTACATTGACAAATATTGATGAGGTGTGTAAACTATGTCGGAGTACTGGGTGGATTTTTGCACCGACTCGCAAACAAAGAAAACCACCAAAATATGAGGAAAAGTTGTTTGCGAGATTCCCCTTACCCAAAGATTTGATTAGAAATGTTATTGGCAGAATTTTGTCAGATGATATTTATATGCAGTCCTTGGCTTTTCCTAATTTTATTCATCGATCCTCTAGACTTGCCAAACAGGCTTCATTGCTTTACATTATTTTGTTTTTTGAGCCTCAAATACTACATGAGGAAATGGGAACTATGCGCGAAATCGTTGACAAATTTTTTTGTAACAACTGGGTTATTCCAATCTACATGGGTATAACAATAGATTTGTCAGAAGAATGGCGTGACTTTGAGGCAGCAACAACAGCTTTGAATAATGTATTGGTTGTTGCAAATGTGAAACGTTTTCATGAATGTAATGCAAAAGAAATGTTTGAATGTTTGGAAAAACTAGATCATTACCTTACGAAGCAAATTTTGACTGATCAATATGTCCTCGATCATGCAAATGAACTATTAAATTTTATGCGCCAATGCAATGTTGCCATTCGATGGAGGATGCTTCATAGACTTGTTGCCAAAAAGCAGTTTGCTTATATCATCGATCCGGTCCCTCCCAGCTCGCAATCATCGGGAACCTCATCTGATATTACATTGCAAGATTCCGATATTGTATGTCTTTTACTACAATCATCCCAATTTGACATGAAGTTGAAAGAGTCATTCACGCGACTTCTTGAGACAAAAGCAACTAAATGGAACGATTTACGTCAAAAAGCAACTCAAAGAATGATAGAACTTAGTGAATATTTTACTGGGGAACTTGCTTTGACAAGAGTTTCTAGAGATGACAATATGACGCAATGGTTTGCTGGTATGGCTGAAGAAATCAAATGCCTGAACTATGGGGAAGAGTATTCCACAGTCACAGGACAAAAGATACAACAATATATCCAAACTCTTGATGATGTGGAGCAATATGACATAATTGATCGTAACATCCAGGTGAAAGCATTTCTTAATGATACCAAAAACCTCCTTCTGCAAATGGTTCGTGCTGTGAGCATTAAAGTAGATATTATCAAAGTTGTCGACTCGGTGTCAAATATGAGCTGTATATGGGAGGTTGTGCACGATTACATCGATTCTATACATGAACATATTCGAAGCGATCCTTACAAAGCCATTTCTCTACGAGCTTTGTTTTTAAAGCTATCAGATGTTGTTGAAGTTCCTATTTTCCGTATGAAACAGTCAAACGCAACCACTATAACCAAAACTACAAACTTTTACACTGATAGGTTAACTTCTTTCATCAAAGAGGTTTTGGAGGTTATACCAAAGTCTCTTTTCAGTATAATCCTTGAAATCATAAAGTTGAAGGAACAGACACTACGACGTCTTCCAGTTAAGATTCAAGTGGATTCTTTGAACGATTATTCACAAATTGATGAACGGTATAATTTAGCAAAGCTGACATATACAGCTTCTTTTTTTACAGATGGGATCTCTATTATGAACAGCACTCATCTCAATATTGATCATCAGCAACTCCTGGATGAATGCATACGAAAAGAACTTGTGCGACAAGTTTCGATTATTATGCACGTTGGATTGTCTTTTGATGTTCCCAAAGATTCTGAGGCTAGCACTCTTGTCGCTTATCGCATATCCAATCTAAAATCATTTCGAAATGTTGCAAATCGAATCGATGGTATTCGTAGAGCCATTGAATCAATCCAAGACTATATAGGAATTGGTGGACTAAAAATTTGGAACGAGGAATACGCTCGTATAATGCGTTTCAATACAGAATTAGAATCACGAAAATATACAGGAGACAAGAAGAGTAATAAATTTCAATCAAAGTCAGTTCCTATTCCAAGATTTGTTCCAAATAAAACTGACCCTCATTGCTCGAGTTTCATGGGCAGGACACTTACTGCTTTGTTACGTATGTCTGATTCCCAAATTACTATATATTCTCAAGTTTGCAATGGTTGGTTTCTTGCCGATGGAACAGAAATGTGCGGGCCATCTACTTTTTCACTTCTTCGTCGGGCGATTGGTGTATCTGGTTTGAGTGGACTAGATCAACTTCTTTGCTTTAGAATAAAGTTTGAATTAGAACGATTCTTAAAATATTTTGGCACTTCTGTAAAAGAATCAGCCGTACTAATCGAACAAGTTCGTGAAGTTTTATTTCCCGAATGGAAAACACCCAAAGACACTCGACTTTACAGTGCTGCCATAAAAAAAATGGAAAAGTTCTTGACTCCTGCAGGAATTTTGTTGAGACGAATAGGTCAGGCACAGCTTCTGAGAAAAATGGTTCGTACCGAATTGCAACAAATTTCAAGAATCAACGTGAATGCTTTACATCAGTCAATATCCTCATTGAATGGATCTCTTTTGAGTGACATCATCTCCTCCTATAACGATTCTGAAGCACTCGATATACCTGAATCTCTGAAACAAACGTCTTTTGATTTAGCAGCTCTTCTTGACTCGTGTGGAGAAGGAAATCCAACTCAGAAAATTTTTGTAAAAGCTGATCCACTAGAGGGGTTACCTGTGTTTTTGTTGCTTTTTGTGATTTCCACTATTTCGAAATTTGATTACGATACAGACTTTCGTGCGTTGGTAAGATCCAGTGAAGAAATAATTCTTGATGGATGGCCTGTAATAGTAGGATTATCTACATTGTTAAAGCAGTTCCATCAATCTTATGCAAAAAGCTTACTGGGATATATTGCCCAATTTGTAAGAACAACTATTGAGCAATCTTCAGCTTCACGAGACTCTGCTGGTAATGAGGCAGTATCCCCATTTCCGTCTTTGGTGAAAAATACCTTGATCTTTACGACACAACTCTGCTCCATAAGTAAGGTTCCGGATTCGGTGTTGCACTCACATATCCCTCAATATCTATTAGAGTTGTGTTGCGGAACTTAATTCTAATTCGAAAAAAATGTTTAATTTTTAAGTAGCTATCAACTATTGCTCATCACTTCTTGTTATTTTTATATATCCTGCATTAACAAATCAAACAGTCCAAGGTCGAAAGCCCCATACTTCAATGTCAATTATTTCAAAGAATTCTCTACCGTCTTTAGTGAGAGGTTCATTGCTGAATGTTTCACATTTGCCGGTGGAGCCCCGTCGTAAATCACCTTCTATACACAAACCAAAATCACTATTCGTACCACCACCACCCAAGCAAATTTTTTTTGTTTCCGACTCACAGCACTGTATATAATGATTTAATCCGGACCATTTGTATGCGATCACATTTGTATTATTGTTATTCGAATCTTTCTGATCAGGACTGGTTACCTTAAATAAAATGGATTCTCCTGATCCATAAAAGGTCCCATTTGATTCAGTTGTCCAAGGACAAGTAACGAAACCCCCAAAGATTTCTCCCAAATTTGTTTTCACAACTAGCAATGATCTTTGTTCTGTTTTCACCAATCGCAACATAGTGTCGAAAGAGTCCCCATCACGTGCTAAAGAATAAACTCGTTTCCACTTGGAAAAAAATAATGCTGGAGGAAGTCCCTTCGTCGCTATCTGAACCATTATTTTATGAGACAGGACGAACCTATATGACGGGTTACTTGAAATAGATTCTTCCTCGGCGACTAATATTTTAATTTCTTCTCGTAAATCAGAAAAAGAAAGTGTTTCATTTACTTGTTCATCATCTACATCTTCATTGTTCGGTGGAAATGTGAGTAATCTACAATAGTTGGGATTATCTTCTTCATCATTGATTTCATATTCCTGTGTATCAAGATTGAATTCATCTACTTTTTCCGCTATGAAATAATCATCACTCCAATATTCTGAAGAATTTGATACGTTGAGAATCCCACAACACTGGTCAATCCAACCTAATTTGAGATCTTCGCGGGATTTATGATTAGTTCTTTTCATGAAAAAACTTTTATATTCTTGCATTTTTTGTTCATGACAGCTTTAAAGTAGTTCCTTGCTGTTAGAGAGAATCAATTCTGATGCCACAAGAACATGGAACAGGACAAATGCGGTGATAGTTTTTGCTGTCGTCTTTTTATTCTCATGATTAATTAGGAACTTGTTTGAACCTTCTTTCTAAGTAAAGTGAATTTCAATCTGTGCTGTCAGAACTCCTAGAGAGTAGGTATAGGTTTCCATAGTTATATTTTTTGTCAATTCTTTAAATAAGATAGTTTTTACAACTCAAATCCATTCTATTTGTATGGTCGTAGAAAAATTGAACGAATAAATTTAAAGATCCTACCCGGGAAAAGTCAAGCCTTTACTACTGGGCCAATTTTCCTCCAATACGAAATTCTCACATATTCCTCTAATTGAACATCATCTATGGTACAAACCAGATTCATTACGCTCATCTCAAATCTACTATGTTTGTTGGTTTGTTGGTTTGTTGGTTTGTTGGATTGTTGGATTGTTGGATTGTTGGATTGTTGGATTGTTGGATTGTTGGATTGTTGGATTGTTGGATTGTTGGATTGTTGGTTAGTTGGTTGGTTGGTTGGTTGGTTGGTTGGTTGGTTGGTTGGTTGGTTGGTTGGTTGGTTGGTTGTTTGGTTGTTTGGTTGTTTGGTTGTTTGGTTGTTTGGTTGTTTGTTTGTTTGGTTGTTTGGTTGTTTGGTTGTTTGGTTGTTTGGTTGTTTGGTTGTTTGGTTGTTTGGTTGTTTGGTTGTTTGGTTGTTTGGTTGTTTGGTTGT
>Ga0209092_10003983_pt1 | contig 12515 bp, 9 predicted proteins | sample FraStrMetagenome_FD_187446 | JGI IMG/M metagenome (GOLD analysis project Ga0209092, IMG submission 187446) | Marine eukaryotic phytoplankton communities from Arctic Ocean - Fram Strait ARC3M Metagenome (SPAdes) (version 2) | ecosystem: Environmental > Aquatic > Marine > Oceanic | place: Fram... | reverse complement strand
GTAGATGGCTTGCTATCTGTGAATCTTGCTTTTAGCAAAGATCTTTTCAAAAAGAAAGCAACTCTTGTTTTAAACATTAATGATTTATTCAATTCCAGAAAATACAATTTCAAAAACTTTGCACCTAGTAAAGAAAACCCAACGAATATATCGGATCAAACCTATCAAAGAAGAATTCGTCAAGTTTCTCTAAATTTTTCCTATCGATGGAATCAAAAAGAGAAAATAAAAAAAAGAAATTCTGATGAAATAAATGATTTTTAATTATTATTTCAACCTTATCTTGTCTTTAAAGATGATTATTCTCTAAAAATATTACCACAAAAAAAATCTCATCCAAAAAATTGAATGAGATTTTTATTTTTATTTTTTTATAAAACTACTTTCCTTCAGCAGCTTTTTTAGCTTCATTTTTTAATTTCATATTTTCCCAAATGGTTCCTCCAATCCAATAAGGAACTACAAATGTCAATAAGAAAATTAACAACCAAAAACCAGCTGTAAAAATAAACATAAATAAAACTAATCCTGAAAATTGTGAAAAATCTAACATCTGTGTAAATTGAAAAATTATTACTACAAAAATAATACTTATTTTTAAAAATCAACTATTAAAAAATAAATAGTTTACTAAAAATAATACTAATGAACTTTATGTAATCATAGTTTTTTGTAATTTTGTTTTATCTAAAATTTATATCATAATTATGAAATATAGAATTGAAAAAGACACTATGGGACAAGTAAATGTTCCTGCAGATAAATATTGGGGAGCACAAACAGAACGTTCTCGTAATAACTTTAAAATTGGTGCTGCAGCTTCTATGCCGCTTGAAATCGTATATGGTTTTGCATATTTAAAAAAAGCAGCCGCATACACAAATTCAGATTTAGGTGTTTTAACCATAGAAAAAAGAGATTTAATTGCGAAAGTATGTGATGAAATTTTAGCTGGTAAATTAGATGATCAATTTCCTTTAGTAATTTGGCAAACAGGTTCTGGTACTCAATCTAACATGAATGTTAATGAAGTAATTGCTAACAGAGCTCATGAAATTGCTGGAAAAATTATTGGTCAAGGAGAGAAAACAATACAACCAAATGATGATGTCAATAAATCGCAATCATCTAATGATACATTTCCAACAGGAATGCATATTGCTGCTTACAAAAAAATTATAAAAACTACAATTCCAGGTATTACACAATTAAGAGATACCTTAAAAGCAAAATCGGAAGCGTTTAAAGATGTCGTAAAAATAGGACGCACACATCTAATGGATGCTACACCACTAACATTAGGACAAGAATTCTCTGGTTATGTAGCACAATTAAACTTCGGTTTAAAAGCACTAAATAACACTTTAGAACACCTATCTCAATTGGCTTTGGGAGGTACAGCTGTAGGTACAGGATTGAATACCCCAGCTGGATATGACGTTTTGGTTGCAAAATATATTGCTAGATTTACAGAGATGCCTTTTATTACTGCTGAAAATAAATTTGAAGCCTTAGCTGCACATGATGCCTTAGTAGAAACACATGGAGCATTAAAACAGATAGCCGTTTCTTTAAATAAAATTGCTAATGATATTAGAATGATGGCTTCAGGGCCAAGATCAGGAATTGGAGAGTTAATTATTCCAACAAATGAACCTGGAAGTTCTATTATGCCAGGAAAAGTTAATCCTACCCAAGCAGAAGCAATAACCATGGTTTGTGCACAAGTGATGGGAAATGACGTTGCTGTTACAATAGGTGGAACTCAAGGACATTACGAACTTAATGTTTTTAAACCAATGATGGCTGCTAACGTTCTACAATCTGCTCAATTAATTGGAGACGCTTGCGTTTCTTTTGATTTGAATTGTGCTGTGGGTATCGAACCGAATCATGTAAGAATTACAGAATTAGTTAATAATTCTCTGATGTTAGTAACTGCATTAAATACCAAAATCGGCTATTATAAAGCAGCAGAAATAGCAAATACAGCCCATGCAAACGGAACTTCTTTAAAAGAAGAAGCTGTGCGTTTAGGACATGTTACAAAAGAAGAATATGATAAATGGGTGAAACCAAGAGAAATGACTGGCGGTTTAAAGTAAAAATATAAAGTTTATAGTGTCTAAAAAAAGCTGCATCCTCCATGCAGCTTTTTTTGGCTAAAATAAATTTGACTAAATAAAGATAAATTAGACTTTCCTAAGTTTTATATCTATTAAAAACTTCTCAAAATGATGAAATATTTATACGTTTAAAAAAAACTAAATGAAAAAAAAATGAGTTTTTTTGGACAAATTAAAAATGAGTTTTGAGGAGAAACTAGCTAAATTGATTCCATAAAAAAATTCGCTTATTGATTATTAAAAATCATTACAATAGATTTATGTATGTTTGTTACTGTCAATTCAATCATTTTTTATGACTCAATTATTCATCAATATTAAAGAATTAGTTCAAGTCAGAGAGGAGTCTGTGAAAAAAGTTTCTGGCTCTGAAATGAGCATTTTACCAACTATTAAAAATGCTTTCTTATTAATTAAAGACGAATTAATTTCTGATTTTGGCGCAATGAATGAACTGCCTAATTATTCTATTGATAAAACGATAGATTGTTCAGGTAGAATGGTATTTCCTTCATGGTGTGATTCTCACACTCATATTGTTTTTGCTAACAATAGAGAACAAGAATTTACAGATAGAATTAAAGGGTATTCATATGAAGAAATTGCCAATAATGGTGGAGGTATTTTAAATTCTGCAAAAAAATTAAATAAAATTTCGGAGAAAGATTTATATCAGCAGTCTTCAAAAAGGTTGGAAGAAGTGATTTCTCTTGGCACCGGTGCAATTGAAATTAAATCTGGCTATGGACTGACCGTGAATGCTGAATTAAAAATGTTACGTGTCATTAAAAAATTAAAAGAAAATTATGATATTCCAATAAAAGCAACCTTTCTAGGAGCCCATGCAATTCCAAAAAAATTTAAAAACAACAAAGAAGGCTATATCAATCTAATAATTGATGAAATGTTACCTAAGATTGCTAATGAAAATTTAGCAGATTTTATAGATGTTTTCTGTGAAGTCGGTTATTTTTCTGTAACTGATACCGATAGAATTCTATCAGCAGCAAAACAATATAATTTAATTCCTAAAATGCATGTAAACCAATTTAATAGTATTGGGGGTATTGAAGTTTCTACAAAACACAATGCAATATCTGTAGATCATTTAGAAATTTTATCCGCTAGAGATTTAGAAATTTTAAAAGTATCAAACTCAATTCCAGTTGCTCTTCCTTCTTGTTCTTTTTTTTTAAGTATCCCTTATGCCCCTGGAAGAAAATTGATTGACAATGGTTTAGCTCTAGCAATTGCTTCAGATTACAACCCTGGTTCTTCTCCCTCAGGAAACATGAATTTTGTAATCTCTACAGCTTGTATAAAAATGAAAATAACACCAGAGGAAGCTATCAATGCTGCAACTATTAACGGAGCGTATGCAATGAATTTATCTCAAAAAGTGGGGAGTATTACAAAAGGAAAATTTGCGAACTTCTTTATATCAAAAGAAATACCTAGTTTTAGTTTTATTCCATATAACTTTGGTAATTGTACAATAGAAACTGTTTATATAAAAGGAAAAAAACAATAAGTTAACAATACTTTTTAATTATTTTTTTAATTTTATAAAACGAATAATTTTTGAAAAAAGATTCTTATTTTTTTCATTTTCGTGATACCCATTACTATACTTTCCATAACCATAACCGTAACCGTAACCGTAACCGTAACCATAATTATTGTTAACAGAAAAATCATTTAATACGAAGCTAATATTAGTAACTTCTTTGTTTTTATATTTATCATCTATCATTTTCATCATTCCTTTTTCAGAATAATTCTGTCTAACCACATAAATAATTGCATCTGCATATTTAAATAACTCTAAAGCATCTGAAACTATACCTACCGGAGGTGTATCAATAACAATATAATCATATCTCTCTTTAAGGCTTTTAATCATTATATTAGTAGTATCATTTAATAGAAGTTCTGAAGGATTGGGCGGAACTGGACCAGACAAAATAATATCTAAATTTGGTATTTTACTTGAAATTATAGTTTCATCTAAAGTCTTTTGATTTATAAGGTGATTGACAACACCAGAATCATTTGACAAATCAAAATCATCATAAATTTTTGGCTTTCGTAAATCTAAACCAATCAAAACTGTTTTCTTTCCACTCAAAGCAAAAACTGATGCCATATTAATAGAAATCATTGTTTTTCCTTCACCACTAACAGAAGATGTTACAAGTAATGTTTTAGATTCAACTTTCTCAGCATTTTTAAACAAAAACCTAATATTAGTTCGAATAGCTCTAAATGACTCTGAAACAGGAGATTTCGGCTTACTATAAACTGCCAGATTATGAATGCCTTTATTTTTGCCAATAACTCCTAGCACAGGAATGGCATAACTATTTTGAATTTCTTCAACAGAATGAATCTTATTATCTAATAGCTCTCTAAAAATGATATAAAAAAACGGAATAACATACCCAAACATTAAACCAATTAAATAATTAAATTGTGGATTAGGGTAATTAGGCTCTTCGCCTAAATCTTTCGCTTTATCAATTATTTTAATATCCGATATATTGGCAGCAATTGCTGTACCAGCTTCATAACTCTTCTGTTTTAGATAGTTGTAATTTGCTTCCGAAATTTCAAAATTTCTTTGATATTTTAATAAACCTTGCTCTCTAGATGGAAATTGTTTTAGTTTGGAATTAGAAATTAAAAGTCTTTTCTTTAACTTATCAATTTTATCGTCATTTATGGATTTTAAATTTACTATGTTTTCTATTAAATTATTTTTAACAGTAGAAATCTCATTATTCAAAACCTTCAAAGCAGGATAGCTTTCAGTGACCATCGATTGTAATCGCAATCTTAATGTTGACTTTTGAATAAGAATTGTAATCCCTTCAGCTATTTTTGTATCTTGAATTTTAATTAATGCAGGTACAGGAATACCATCTATATATTGATTGTGTGTTAAAATATAAGTTTTTAATTTTTTTAAGTAATTATTAAATTCTGATAGCTCCTTTTTCTGTTTTTCGAGTTCAAGTATTTCTTCATAAACCTGAGACCCTTCGATAGATAAATCAAAAATATTATTAAGTTCTTTATAAATTCCTAACTCTTTTTCTATTCTATTTAAGCTATCTTTTTCTATTACAAAAAGTTCATCAATGTACTTTTTAGTATTTATGGCATATTGTATCTTTTGCTCTTGTTTATCTTCACCAAGTATTTTTACTGTAGCGTTTAAATAATCTACGATTCTATTTTTATTAGGCCCGCTCATAGAAAGTGACAAAAGAGAAGCTGCATCAGTAATTTCTATTACACTTATATCTTTGAATGAGGCAACTGTATCATCGAAACTCTGAAAACTTATAAAATAAATTTCTCCAATTTTAAAGAGACTATTTTTTTGAAGAGAAAAATTTAAAAAAGGGGTTTCAATAACTTCATCTAACTGAAATTCCTTTGAAAAACTAGGTTCTAAAGATGAATATTTAGAAATAAAATTTGTGTCATAGTTAATTAAATTATCAGGCTCCTCACTATTAAAATCAAAAGATAATTTAAAAGTATTCTTCCCTACAATTTCTATTTTTAAAAGTTTATTTAATAATTGTGGTTTATCTGATTGAAGTTTAACTGTAAAAGGTGAATAACCATATACATCCTCATTTCTGTAATCACTTTCTTTGAGATAGCTTACAAAAAAACTTGTTTTTTTAACTACTTTTTCATTGTGAGATCTCGAACCTAAAATAACCTTAATACTTTCTATTTCATCGCTTGCTCCTCCCCAATTAAAAGCAATATTAGTACCCGTAGAAAACAATGGATTATTTTCTTCTTTTATAGAAATTATAGTGCTTAACGTATATATTTTTTGTTTGTAGTCATTCACAAAATTGGCTATAATTAAAGCAGTAAGGATCGTTACAGAAAAAAGTTTCCAATATGATAATAATTTTAAAATATAAAATCTAAAATTTATATGATCCATATGATCTTTAACAATTGGTTTCTTAAAATTTGTTTTATTATCCATAAAGACTATAAGTTTCTAGCTAGAATAAAAGTAGAAGTTAATAATGTAAAGATTGATATTATTGTTGAAAGAGTCTGCAAACCAGTGGTTCCTGTACCCCAAGATTTTTGTTTTAAGGGAACAACATTAATAATGTCATTAGATTTAATATAGAAAACATGAGAGTTAAAAGCATTTATATCTGTTAAATCAACAAGAAACTTTTCAGTCCCCGAAATTGAATTTCTTATAACTTCTACTTTCTTTTTATTACCAACAATTGAAATATCACCGGAGTTTGCAATTGCATCAATTATAGAAACTTTATTTTGAAAAACAACTTTTTGCCCGGGTTGTAAAACTTCTCCGATAACAGTATATCTAATACCATTTAATTGAACAGACACAAAAATATCTTCACTATTTTTTATAAATTTCTTTAATTCATTTTCAATTTTTTTTCTAACTTCTGTTGTTGTATATCCCAAAACATTTATAGTTCCTAGAATTGGCATTCTAATATTGCCATAACTATCAATACTATACCCTGAAAAGTAACTATTTTCTGTGGAAATATTTTGATTTATAGAATTTACAGAATTTTGCTTGTTAAAAATTGCAACTAACTTTTCTTCATTAGACTTTATGTTAATATTTAATAAGTCGTCAACTTGTAATTTATATGGAATATCATTAATTCTTTTTATTTCTTTTTTTTGAATTGGATCTCCTTGTAAATAAATTAAGTCTTTACTAGATACACATGAAAAAAGAAAAAAGAATAATAAGGGTAATAAAAAATACTTTTTCATTTTATTTTTATCTTCAACCTTCACAAATGTAATTTTTAAAAGTGGTTTGCTATAATTTTATTTTATTTTCGTATTTTAATAAAACATGAACTTTAGAATTATCGAGTATTTAAAATTTCTTTCAAAATCTTCAAATCAGCATGGAGTGCATTCTCCTTTCGTATATAATTTAGTAACGCTCTGTTTTTATAAAAAAACAGAACTCAATCAATTAGCGATTTTTTTAAACATTAAAAAAAGAATATTAAATTCTCAAAAAACGATTCTCGTTAATGATTTAGGTTCTGGTTCTAAAATTTTTAAAACAAATAAACGCAAGGTCTCTAATATAGGAAAAATAGCTGGTATTTCAAAAAAAAAGGCAGCGATATTAATTCGTTTAATTGACTATTTTAGGCCCTCTAATATTTTAGAAATAGGTACCTCTGTTGGTTTAAGTACTTCTGCTATTAAAATTGGTAATGATAAATCTAACATTACTACATTAGAAGGATGTCTAGAAACAAGTAAAATAGCCAAAAATTTATTCAAAGAGCAAAAATTTAATAATATTAATATAATTACTGGTAATTTTAAAGACACCATCAAACAAGCAATAAAAGAGAAGCAATTTGATTTTATTTATTTTGATGGAAATCATACAAAAAAAGACACCTTAAATTATTTAAAAGATTGCTTAACTACAATAAAAAATGAATCTATTTGGGTTTTTGATGATATTTATTGGAATCAAGAAATGAAACAAGCTTGGTCTGAAATTAAAAAACACCCAAAAGTTACGGTTACTGTAGATATTTTTCACTGGGGAATCGTATTTTTTAAAAAAGGACAAGCTAAAGAACATTTTAAGATCAGAGTTTAACAATTTTTTAGAAAATAATCGTTGTAACTTTGAACCCTTAAAGCTTGAAACTCAAAAAAATGAAAATATATACAAAAACTGGCGATACTGGTTCCACTGCTCTTTTTGGAGGAACAAGGGTTAAAAAATACAATTTACGTATTGAAAGTTATGGAACCGTAGATGAACTTAATTCATATATTGGTTTGATAAAAGACCAAGACATTAGTGATATTAATAAAAGTTATTTACTAAAAATTCAGAATGAATTGTTCACATTAGGTGCAATGCTTGCAACTCCTCCTGAAAAAGAAACACTGAAAAGTGGAAAACAAAGGTTAAATATTCCGAAAATTGATGAAACATCAATTCTATTTTTAGAAAATAAAATAGATGAAATAGATGAAGAGCTTCCTCAAATGACTCATTTTATTCTTCCTGGTGGTCATCAAACTGTGTCATTCTGTCACATAGCTAGATGTGTTTGTAGGCGAGCAGAACGATTATCTGTAGAACTGAATGATCAAGAAAAAATTAATACTAATATAATTGTATACTTAAACCGACTTTCTGACTATCTTTTTGTGTTGGCACGAAAATTGTCTAAAGACTTGTTAGTAGAGGAAATTAAGTGGATTCCCGAAAAAAAATCATAAGTTCTTTTTTTATCGATTTAGTTAATTTATAAATTTTATTTCACAATTAAAACCTTGATTTTTAGCAGATAATGAAATTTAAATGTACAATAACAGTAAATTTCTTAAAAAAGACTTGCATAATTGCGTAAAAAAATTATTTTTGCACAAAATAAATAACAAGAAATGTATTGGACGTTAGAATTAGCATCTTATTTAGCAGATGCACCTTGGCCAGCAACCAAAGATGAGTTAATAGATTATGCTATTAGAACTGGAGCTCCTTTAGAAGTAGTAGAAAACCTACAAGATATTGAAGATGAAGGTGATTCATATGACTCAATTGTTGAGATTTGGCCAGATTATCCAACCGAAGATGATTATCTTTGGAATGAGGATGAATATTAAACACAACAAAAATATAAAGTCTCTAAAGAGGCTTTTTTTTTGTTTTCTTGTATTCGAGAACATTTTTTTTAGCTAGAAAAAAATTAAATCTCAATTGAAATAACACAGTTACATAAGTAACTGAAAAAACATATATAATGAATATTTTAAATTCAGTTATTAAACTTTTTGTGGGTGATAAGCAACAGAAAGATTTAAAAGGGTTACAACCAATAGTAGCAGATGTAAAAAAATTCGAACTCGAATTTTCTAAACTTTCTAATGATAAACTTCGAGAGAAAACAATCGCGTTTAAAAATAAAATTAAAACTGCTACTAAAGAGTTTAATGATAAAATTACTGCTTTAGAAACCGAAGTAAAAACAGCAGAAATAGATCGTCAAGAAGACATTTATACTGAGATAGACACTTTAAAAGATGAAGCATATACCATTTCTGAAGACACCCTAATTGAAATTATGCCAGAAGCTTTTGCCGTAGTAAAAGAAACGGCAAAACGTTTTGTTGAAAATGAAGAAATTGAAGTAACTGCAACTCCTTATGATAGAGAATTATCTGCAGAAAGAGAAAATATTACTTTAGAAGATGATAAAGCATTTTGGGCTAATTCATGGGACGCAGCTGGAAAACCTGTTACTTGGGATATGGTTCATTACGATGTACAATTAATTGGTGGTTCTGTGCTTCATCAGGGAAAGGTTGCAGAAATGATGACTGGTGAAGGAAAAACATTGGTTTCTACTTTACCTGTTTATTTAAATGCATTAACAGGAAATGGAGTTCACTTGGTTACTGTAAATGATTATTTAGCAAAGCGTGATAAGGCATGGATGGGTCCAATTTTTGAGTTTCATGGGTTTACTACAGACTGTATCGATTATCATCAACCAAACTCTGATGCTCGAAGAAAAGCCTATAACGCAGATATTACCTATGGAACAAATAATGAATTTGGGTTCGATTATTTACGTGATAATATGGCAAGTTCTAAAGATGATCTGGTTCAAAGAGCGCCAAATTATGCCATTATTGATGAAGTAGATTCTGTTTTAATTGATGATGCTAGAACTCCGTTAATAATCTCTGGAGCAGTTCCACAAGGAGACAGACACGAATTTAACGAATTAAAACCTCTAGTCTCTGATTTAGTTACTTTACAAAAACAACATTTGGTTGGTGTTTTGGCAGAAGCTAAAAAATTAATTAAAGAAGGTGATGATAAAGAAGGTGGATTCTTATTGTTAAGAGTTTACAGAGGTTTACCAAAAAATAAAGCTTTAATTAAGTTTTTATCACAAGAAGGGATAAAACAAATCTTGCAAAAAACAGAAAACATCTACATGCAAGATAACAATAAGTTAATGCCAGAAGTTGATAAAGACTTGTGGTTTGTTGTTGAAGAAAAAAATAATCAAATTGATTTAACTGATAAAGGAATTGCAGATTTATCTAAAAAAACAGCTAATGAAAACTTCTTTGTTCTACCAGATATCGGAGTTAAAATTGGTGAAATTGATACTTCAGAAATTACTTCTGAAGAAAAAGCTTCTCAAAAAGAAGAACTGTACAAAGACTTCAGTATTAAAAGTGAACGAATTCATACAATGAATCAACTTTTAAAAGCATATACTGTTTTTGAAAAAGATGTTGAATATGTTGTAATGGAAAATAAAGTAATGATTGTTGACGAGCAGACTGGACGTATTATGGACGGTCGTCGATATTCAGATGGGTTACACCAAGCAATTGAAGCAAAAGAAAATGTAAAAATTGAAGATGCAACTCAAACTTTTGCTACAGTTACATTACAAAATTACTTTAGAATGTATAGAAAACTGTCTGGTATGACAGGAACTGCAATTACTGAAGCTGGTGAATTGTGGGAAATCTACAAATTAGATGTAGTAGAAATACCTACAAACAAGCCTATTCAAAGAGATGACCAAGAAGACTTAATTTATAAAACTGCTCGAGAAAAATACAATGCAGTTATTGAGGACATTGTTAAATTAGTCGCTGAAAAAAGACCTGTTTTAGTTGGAACTACTTCAGTAGAAATATCTGAATTATTAGGTAGAATGTTACAAATGCGTAAAATTCCTCACAATATTTTAAATGCTAAATTACACAAACGTGAAGCTGATGTTGTTGCTGAAGCTGGTAAACCTGGTATCGTAACAATTGCAACAAATATGGCAGGTCGTGGAACGGATATTAAATTATCTGAAGAAGTTAAAAATGCTGGAGGTTTAGCAATTATTGGTACTGAAAGACATGATTCTAGACGTGTAGATAGACAGTTAAGAGGACGTGCAGGAAGACAAGGAGATGTCGGTTCTACTCAGTTTTATGTAGCTTTAGATGACAACTTAATGCGTTTGTTTGGTTCTGAAAGAATTGCTAAAATGATGGATAGAATGGGGTTGAAGGAAGGCGAGGTAATTCAGCATTCTATGATTACCAAATCTATTGAAAGAGCACAAAAGAAAGTCGAAGAAAATAATTTTGGTATTAGAAAGCGATTGTTAGAATATGATGATATCATGAACTCTCAGCGTGAATTTGTTTATAAGAGAAGACGCCACGCGTTAGATGGTAAACGTCTACAAGTAGATATTGCAAATATGATTTATGATACATGTGAGTCTATTATTATTCAAAATAAAGCTGCAAAAGATTTTCAAAATTTCGAATTCGAATTGATTCGTTTTTCGTCTATGACTTCTCCTTTTACTGAAGAGGAGTTTGAAACAGTATCTGAAAAAGAAATCACAAACAAATTATATGATTTTGTTGCAGAACACTACAAAAACAAAATTGAAAGAAATGCTGTTTTAGCATACCCAGTTATAAAAGATGTTTTTGAGAATGAAGGTGATAGATATGAACGCATTGTAGTACCTTTTACAGACGGTATTAAATCTTTACAGGTAGTTACCAACTTAAAAGAAGCCTATGAAAGTGAAGGTAAAAGCTTAATTACAGATTTTGAAAAAAATATAACACTCGCTATTATTGATGAAAACTGGAAAGATCATTTACGTAAAATGGATGATTTAAAACAATCAGTTCAAAATGCATCTTATGAGCAAAAAGATCCACTATTAATATACAAATTTGAAGCTTTTGAATTATTTAAAATCACCGTTGATCAAATAAATAGAGAAGTGCTATCTTTCTTGTTTAAAGGAGAATTACCTGCACAAAATAGAAATCAAATTTCTGAAGCACGAAAACAAAAAAGAGAGCGTGTAAGCACTAGTAAAGCAGATGTTCAAAATACTTCAGAGAAAGCAATCCAAAACTCTAGACAGCAAGAACCGGTTGAAACTGTTGTAAGAGAGCAACCTAAAATTGGAAGAAATGAGCGAATTACAATTAAAAATGTAATGAGTGGAGAGGAAAAAGAAGTAAAATTTAAACAAGCTATTCCTTTGATTGAAAAAGGAGAATGGGTACTCGTTCATAAATAATATATTTTATATAACTGAGTAACCTACTTCATTAAATTCTTAATGAACAGAGTTCTCAATAGTCTACAAAGTAAAATTAAATACAAAAAACCCGTTTAGAAAATTCTAAACGGGTTTTTTATCAAAAAATAAATTATTTTATTCTTTTAAAAATTTTGTTGTAAAATATCCATCTTTAGACGAAACTCTAACTAAATATAATCCACTAGATAAATCATCAACA
>Ga0209092_10003982_pt1 | contig 12515 bp, 21 predicted proteins | sample FraStrMetagenome_FD_187446 | JGI IMG/M metagenome (GOLD analysis project Ga0209092, IMG submission 187446) | Marine eukaryotic phytoplankton communities from Arctic Ocean - Fram Strait ARC3M Metagenome (SPAdes) (version 2) | ecosystem: Environmental > Aquatic > Marine > Oceanic | place: Fram... | reverse complement strand
GGTGGCACAATCGATATGAAGCACCTAGTTGAAACAGCTTCAACACGTGCAACAGTAGTAATCCTAGGCGCAGACGGCGCACGTATCGCAGTTGAAAACAACGGCGCATGGACAGCAGCATCACTAGAGGCAGCTCTAGGTGCAGGTTACACAGTAGCAGATTTCGACTACTAAGTTTAAACCCCCCAGGTTAAAACAAAAAGACTCAGTATTAATTTACTGAGTCTTTTTTATTGGCTAGATGATAAATACTACTATAATTAACATTGGAGAAAACAACAATGGCAAGAATTCACGGCGCCGCAAAAGCAGGCGAAAACTTATCAGGTAATATTAACTTTTATACATTATATGTTAAAGGACTAGACATTACTTCTACAGGCGATGTAGCAGACCAATCACAGCGAAACTTTGATGATGTATGTAACTTAATCAATCTAGTAGCACAACCAGTAATTATGAATAACCCACTAACAGTAACACTTGATGGACTTGCTCCAACACTCACAGGTCCAGGAATGATCTTCAAGTTTGCTGTTGAACACGGTAGAATTTTTGAAAGAGACGGCGATCCAGTTGCTATTCTTAAAGAGATTTTTGTAGGTGTTGCAATAGATGGTGTAGGCTTAGAGCCAGTAACTGGTTCAAACATTCAATTTACAATGTCGGATATATTATGATATGGAAAATTTAGTAGAAAGCTGGAAGCAGCTAATAGAAATAAGAAAACAAACACATTCATGGGATATGGATCGTGAAGTTAACAAGCAAGATATAGATGATATATTAGCAGAACTTCATAGACGTGTTCCTTCTAAACAAAATAGGGTTACTTATAAACTTTCAGTAGTAGATTATAATGATCCTGAATTTAGAGATTCATATTATGAATTTTGTGTAGATAGAGATAATCCAAATTGGTGCTATAATCCACAGGTACTAGCACCGTATCTTCTAGTATTCAGTTTTAGAAGACCAGATGATTTTCCGTATGATTTCTCAGGTACAGGATATGATAGCTATGCAAAGCAACTAAGTTGCATTGAAGTTGGTCTAGCAGGCGACTTTATTGTTCATGCCGCTGCTGCACGTGGGATGAATGCAGGTTTTTGTAGATGTTATGACAACAAACATGCAAAAACACATAGTATTGTTAGAAAATTGGGATTAGAAAACATTGACGATATTATAGTTAGTGTGGGCGTAGGTTATGCTTCTGATAATAACAAGACACTGAATCCTCATACAGGTGAGATGGTTCATGCTCCGTATGATCCTAAGTGGCTGACTGAACCAAAACCTGCTATGAATGATTACATAAAGTTTATTAAATAATCTCAGTACGTACTCACTCTTAAAGACAGTCTTGGAATCACATATACGACAGACGGTATATGGATGCCCCATTAAACGGAGATATACCCGATGTAGGAATACATCGGGTTTTCTATTTTGTATTCGTAGATAAATAAACGTAGCTTCGGTGATAAATACAATAAACAATTAGTAAACATTGGAGCCTTACGATGTCTGAAATAGAAACAAAATTAGCAGTAGTAGAAGCAGAAAGACTGGATGTGCATGTCGCCGCTAATCATGAACGATTTAAGAATATTGACCAGTCAATAGCACGAGTCGAAACACAGATTGAGAAAAATCATACTGATATTAAAGAAGATATCAGTGAACTAAAGAAAGTAGTAGTATGGGCAGTGTCAACCTTATTTGGTACTATGCTAATCGCACTACTAACTTCTGTATTTAAGGTAACTTTTTAATGCTTATCGAAGAAATTATTGGAACACAAGAAGAACTAGACGAAGCGAAACTTGTATATGCCCGCAGTGGTAGAAAAGTTGTTCGTAAATATCGTTGTTCAAGCGGCAGACTAAAAGGCAAGACTGTAGCTAATCCAACTTCATGTTTCAAACCAGTAGATATTAAGAAACGATTTACATTAGCTCGTACAAAAGCAAAAATGGGGTCAAGAATGGCTCGTAAATCAAAACTGACTAAGCGTATGAACCCAGCGTCACGTAGATTAAAGTCACTAAATAGGTAGAGAGAAAATGTCACTAAGAGAAGAAATTACAAACGCAATGAGCGAAACAGCAACTACATATAATACTAGATTAAATAATATTGCTGATATGGCAGGAGCATCAGAAGACGATGTGCGTGAGCGTATGAAATCTTTAGCATTTACTGACTATGTAGAATTAATGAGAGCATTACGTGATAGAAACGAAGATGCAATTAAGAATATATTAGGTCTAGTACGTGAAGAATATGCAGGACGAAACGGAACACAAGGATCCCTTTCACCGAGTGAGATGAGATCACAAGGTACTCAGAAACCACAATCCGGAACTGCTCAAAAGGCACAGGCAATGCAACGTCTAGGTAAACAAAACTTAGGTGGAGCAACTGGACAGCAAGCGGCAGATGCAGTAGATAAAGCAAGTCAAGGTAAAACATTGACACCAGTACAACGCAAAGCTATGGCGGCACAGGCAACGTCCGTTGATAAATTAGCAAGCGACCCGAGGACTGCAACACAATTTAGAAATCTTTTAAATAAGATTAACAAATAAGGAGTTTCTATGAGACTTACAGAAGTTCTAGGTGGTCTATATGTAATGATCACAGAAGAAGAAAATGATTTAATCATGAAATTCTTCACAGAGAATGAATATGTTAATGAATCACAGCTATCAGACCGTGAAGGATTGATAGCTGATAAACTAACACATAAAGGTGTGTTGGTACCAACACTACGTGGTTATAGAACTGTATAATAGAAAGAGGCAAAAATGACAGCACCAACAAAAAAAGATGTAGACGCAATGAGTAATCTTATGAAAGCACTTAACGGTGATAAGAGTGGGGTTAAACAACAAGCACAACAAGAAGCACAAGCACGTGAAGCTGCGGGCATTGTTGATACAAGTCCTGGTGTAAAAACAACAGATATTAAAGCTATGGAAAATATCCTTAAAGGATTTCATAGTGCAAGTTCAAATGTTGCAGCAAAAGTAGCAACTACTATCAATGAATCAAAGAAAACATCAACTGGCGTTGAAATGGGCATGTACTCTGTGGAGAAAAATGCTGATGGATATTACGACATTAGAGATGGCCGTACAAGCGACACGTTATTTGAAGGTTTATATATCTACGAAACTGCGTTTGTTATTGCAAAACACCTTAATGAAGGTAAAAAAGTAAACTCAACTGACATTACTAGAGTGATGGCTACGAATGCATTGTTTGAACAATACTACGAAGACGCATTAACTCATAAGAATAGCTATAAAACTGCAAAGAAACGCAAAGATTCAAGTAAGATGGATATTGCTGAAGCACGTTTTTCAAGAGCAAAAAGCGATGCCGCTGTTGCTAAAAAGAAAATCAAGTCAATTTATGAGTCTATTAACAAATAAACACTTCCTTAAAAATTAAATATGATCTTAAATGATAAATACATAATATAACTATGTATTGGGGTACATTACCATGAAAAAAACAATTTTTTATAACACAGATCCAGTAGCGATTTCTACTCGTTTAAACGAGTATATGAAGTCGAACTTTGGATATTCAGTTGAAAGTGACTTAGCTTCATTGCGTGAAGCAAAAGTAACACTAGAAGCACAAAAGCGTGAACTACGTGCAGATCATCAGGATCGTGCATACGTTGAGAACATGCTTATGTTAGAAACAATCAAATCATTGCTTAAAGCGCATGTTGCAGAAGGTGAACTTCCGCCGGGTCTTAAAGCATACCAAGATAAGAAAAAAGGCAAAGCTCCTAAGAAGGGCAAAGCAAAATCAGATAAAATGCCAATGGATGCCGGCAAAGACGGTAAGATGGGTACAAAAGATGATAAGCCAGCTTTCTTAAAGAAAGATGAATCTGTATCGGAAGCAGAAGAACGTCCATACATTTGTTTCCACGCTAAAAAAGGCAAGCATGAATGTCATGCTGATTCATCATATGGTGCTGCTAAGAAAGCGGCTGCACATTGGAAATTAAAATCAACTGCTGGTATTACACCAAAGTTAGCAGATGTAGAACATGTTGCTGAATCTGAAAAGCGTTGGAAGCAAACTTCAATGTCTTCAGCAGAAGCAACAAAAAAGTACGGCAAAGAAAATGTAAAAGTCAAAAAAGGCGGACTACGCAATGGCGATGACATGGTAGAAGTATTTGTTGAAGGTTATAAGATCCGTGACAAAGATCGTGGATATGGCGTAGCAGATGCGACATATAAAACACGTAAAGCAGCCCAAGATGCGGCAATAATGAAAGCGGCTTCAAACGGCGGCGATTGGGAAGTCATTGAAGAAAAAGTAGCAACTGAGGGTAAATACAAATCAGATGCACAGCGCAAAGCAGTACATGCGTCAAAAGCAGAAAAAACAAACGAAGGTGATGCACCAAAGTTTGATACAATGAAAAAGTATAGCAATACTTACGAAGCACCAAAGGAATACAAAATGAAAAAAGAAAAGCTAGAAGAAGGTCTGATGGCACAACTTAATGCTCTACTTGAAGCAGATGCAGCAGACGCAGAAATCACAATGGCGGCTCGTGGTATTGTAGACGAACTACAAGACATGATCGAAAAGCTAGGTAAAATTCAAAATGACCAACTAGGCCCACTTGCAGATGAAATGGCATATTCACATGGTCCAGAACAATCAGCAGCATTCAAACAAGCATCAGACTCAGCAATTGCAGGTCTACTAGGACAAGCTCGTTCAACTAAAGATGCAGTTAACGATGCAGTACTAGTTCTAATGGGTGATAAACCTGCAGATGATATGGCGGCAACAGGTGCAGAACTTGGTGGCGACATGGGCGCAGATATGGAAGATGATATCTCAATGGATATGGATTTAACAGGCGGCGATGAATCAATGGCTGGTCCTGAAGATGAACCACTTGGACGTGCAAAGAGATAATAGATGAAAATTTCAACACTTTTAAACGAAGATGCAAATTCACATGCACAGTTAGTCAATGATATTAATGCATATCTAGTTCGTTTAAAAGCGAATAGTATTTTTACTATTGGCACTGATCTTCTTAGCAGAGAACTAAATGATATGGGGCATACAGTGACCCCAGAATCATTAGTTGACATTATGCGTAAAAGCAAGTATATTAGTAAAGTAACAGTTGATTCAATTGTACTTGTCGGAGCCCCAACTTCGACTGAGGATAATAATGACCGTGAAACAGTTAAAAGACTTGCAACTAAAGCAACAGATAAAAGGATAGGATAATGCCACTAATTATAAAAGGCGGAGCGAAGCCGACAATTATTTCAGAAAAGGCAATGAAAAACAAATTAGGACAGATGAAAGATGATATTATTAATAATGATCCACTATCATCACTATCACCTGAACTAGCAGAAAAGCGTAGAGAAATTCTTGATGCGAAAGCACATCGTGAATATCTAGCAAAAATTCAACGTAATGAAGAAGATGCTATGAGAAAATTACGAGAAGCAGATATTAAAGATATGGAAGCTACTAGTGAACTTGTAGTAGAAACAGGATCAGAACCAATCGTTATCGAACATAATGATGTAGTTAAAGTAAGTCCAGTAACAGAAGTAAAAGTCGAAACTCCAGACTTTGAAGCAATGACTAAAAAAGAGTTAGATGAATGGGCAGAAGAAACACTTGGACTAGCACTTGACCGCAGAAAAAAGAAAGCGGATATGATAGAAATTGTAAAAAAGAACTTGTAATTCATTACGAATCATAGTATACTACTTGTATGCTAAAAGAAACATATACATATACCCCCTTGTCACGTGTGAATGTAGACGGTTCCCGTCACTATCAAACGCCTGGGGGTAAACCATTACCAAGCGTAACGACAGTATTATCTGCGCTTGCTGATAAAACAGCAATACATGAATGGCGCAAACGTGTCGGGAATGAAGAAGCTAATCGTATTATGAACCTTGCTACAGGTATCGGTACTCAAGTACACTTACATCTTGAAAAGTTTATCTTGGAAGAAGATAGGCCTAATGGTACTAATCTTATTCATCAGATGGCTCAAGAACTTTCAGACATTGTAATTGATAAAGGTCTCAGCAATCTAAATGAATGTTGGGGCACAGAAGTACCTCTATACTATCCTGAACTATATGCTGGAACAGCAGATTGTATAGGTGTATGGAAAGGCAAACCTGCGATGGTAGACTTTAAGACAACACGTAAGCCTAAGAAGCGTGAATGGATTAATGATTACTTCTTACAAGGCGCTGCATATGCATCAGCACATAACGAACTATACGGTACTGATATTCGTACTATTGTTATTATGATGATTGGCTGGGATGCTGAAGCAGATAATCTTGGTAACTATCAAGAATTTGTTGTAGAAGGTGAAGAATTTGATAGCTATGCAATGCAGTGGGCAATGAAGGTTCAAGAGTATTTTGATAAATACATGTAACGACTAGGAGTTACATAACATGTCTACAGAAAACGTAAAAATCTTACTAAGACGTGGTTTCCGTGATGAAATCGCATCTACTACACTTGATACTGGCGAACCAGGTTTTGCCACAGATACAAACCAACTGTTTATCGGCATAGATTCTGCTATAAATGAAGTGGTGTTTGATACTTTTGCGAATGCACAAGCTATTGTGCAATCTTGGTTAGATAATTATAGTACTCAAACTGGATTGATCATTGATGAAGACCTCGTAATTCGTGGTGTGCTGAATGTTGATGCACTACTGGATGCAATGATTACTGATAATACATTTAATGTTTCAAACTTTGCAAGATCAAGAGAAAATGTAGAAGTAGTGACTGAAAATACATTTAATCAGCTATTTGCAGATCAGCATTTAAGTTCACTAGATTCTTCTTTGGGTATTCGTCCAAGTCTATTCAGAAAATCACTTGCAACAGAAACAGGTACATTCTTACGTTATAATAAACAAATATGTACGACTTTCTTTATTGATTATTCATTAGTACAAACAGATAGTACAAGTAAATTTTTAAGAGTAGGGCAAATCAAAGTCATTAATGGTGTACCTCAGGGTATTGATCAAGTAAAACTTACAGACGATAATACAGAAATGTGGCAAGATGATTCAGATAATATAGCTGATCTGGATGAATTTTCAAATATAGAATTTGATACTGTAATTGATGGTGACAATATAGAAATTAATTTTATACAAGGTGCAGGTTTCGAAACAGAAATAAGTTATGTAGTAAAACGTTGGTCTATGTAAATGAAAGATACAGCTACTCTGTTATTTGACTGGCGGCAAACAAGATTAGATTTAAAAGAAGAATTCTCAGAAAATAATTTACAGAAAGTTATGGACTTCTGGAAGAGTTTAGATTATAGCCGTCATGGATTTGACTATGATCGTGTCACAATGTGGCCCGATGCATGGGAATATATCACAGAACAATTTTACACTAATAGTGGAAATGGCTTAGCCTGTTTTTATACAGTGTATCATGCTCATCCAAAATTAGAACCAGAAGTCTGGTTAGTACATGATTTAGCACACGGAGATATGTATCTTGTGTGTTATGTAGATGGTTATATATTGAATAGAATAACCGGAGAGCTAGATAAACTAGAACTAGTACAAAATGATTTAGATATCCTAAAGAAATATACTGCAAGCACAATAATTGATGCAGTTAAGGAACGTAACTCAAATTAAACACATACTTAATAATAACGATAAATACAACATAACAGAACGAGGACAATATGTTAATAGAAAACAAATATAAAGTAAATGATATTATTACAATTGCACTAATGAGCGGACAAGAAGCTCTTGGTAAGTTTGTAAGCGAAGATGATGATGTGATCGTACTACAACGACCATTAACTATCGCCTTTGGTCAACAAGGTGCTACATTTCAGCCGTTTACTATCACAGGAAATAGTGAAGGCGCAGTAGGATTTAGACTAGATAAAGTAGTATCTATTTTACAGACTAATAAAGAAACAACTGAAGCATATCGTGCCGCAACAAGTGGCTTAGTAGTTCCAGAAAAATCAGGATTAATTGTGTAATGCCGGGTGCAGCTAGAACAACAGATAGTACGACTAATCACCCACCATGCGGTCCGGGTAAGTGTAGTTCTGGCTCAAGTAATGTAATCATTAATGGATTACAGGCATTTAGAGTGAGTGATATGGATACCCCACATGGTATTCCTCAAGGATCACCTCCGTCGTGCGTACCGCATGTTACTCCTTTAGCACAAGGATCTAATAACGTTTTAGTTAATGGTAAACCACTTGGTAGAATTAATGATGCGTTTTCTTGTGGTATCAGAGTCGCAAGCGGTAGCGGAAATGTAATAGTGAACGGGTAATAAGATGGCATCAGAATCAGAATATGAACGATTATACCAATTATGGGTACAACAAAACATTATTAATGGTGGTACAGTCACACTTGACGGCACTAATACCCCCGCCCAATATTATGATGAAGCAAGTTCACTAAATTTAACTCCACAACAATTAGCAGAACTACAAGCTAGACAAGCCCACTATAATAGAACCCAAGCATTGCAAACTATTAGTAGTGAGATAGGTGCTAATAATTTTACTAATCCGTATAATACACGTTCAGTTGCAAGTATTAATAAATTAAATGCCTTTTCCTCTAGTCAAGGTGTATTGAACGCAATTGCATTATCAGCAATATTAAACGGATCAGATGCATTAGCATTGGGTGGTAGTGCTGTTGTCATAGCTGCATTATCAAATGCATTAGGTGTTGATTTTGAAAAACTTCTACTGACTGCTGGACTGGCAGGTATTGGCATTGCAATGTTTAATAATTTACAATCGCATACTAATTCGCAGACAGTTAATCTACCAGATACTTTAGAAAATGCTAGTCAATTAGCAGGAATGAATGCACAGTTCGGAGAAGGACCTAGTAGTTGTTCATTGTTTAATGAATTAATGGGCATTTTAGCAGGCGCTTTTGATGGTGTATTTGATTTTATAGATGCAGCTATTGATAAAGTATCTGGTATAATAAACCAAGTAGCAGGAGCTTTAGGTGATATAGTCGCTGGTATAACAGGCGCAATTGCAGGTGGGATAGATGCTATGATATCTGCTATCAGTGGATTAATACCGCAAGGCATCAAAGATTTATTTAATGAGATAGGTGATATTGCAAGTGGGTTAATTGGTGCATTTTCTGACATTGCAAATCAAATAACAAGTGAAATTGCAAATATACTTGAAATGGCTAATCAGATAGCACAAAAACTAGCTGCTCTAGCAATGGCTGCAGCAATGTTAGATCCGTGTAAATTAGCTGTGCTAATGAATACAGGATCTCCCGAGTTGAAATCAGCAGCAAATGCTATGATTGCACCAGTAACAAATATAATAGAAGAAGTACAAACAGAATTAGATTCACGTGCAAATCCAGAAGAAGTTACACGTGCTGTAGAAAATGCAAAAGCAGAAGCACAAACTGCTCCAGGTGTTCCACAATCACCATTTAGTGAAGCGGCTAAAATATATACAGGACTTGATGCTTACTTACACGGAACTTTACAAACAGTTACACCTAGTATGTTTGGTACAGAAGAGAAGTTTCAAAATACTCCCACTGATTCAGGTTCTACTGTTACTAAGTTACCAGAAACAGGTTCTGACAGTGATGCTGGTGAAGAACAAGAAGTAGAGACTCCGAAACAAGATTTCTGGGAATCTAAAGCGTATGCTACATGGAAACAGTTATACTTTACTGACACTATGTCTGCAAAAGCACAACATAAGCGTTTAGTTAACAAATTCAAAAGAACATTACAGAATGGTAAGTTCAGAGATCCTAGTGTAAAAATTGAAATACAAAATCTATATGATTTGCATCTTGACATTAAAGAAGAGATATCACGATGGTTAGATACAACTAAGAAAGCATTGTCATACAAGAGTTCAACAGGAAAACGTGATCAAACTAAAGAAGACAAAGCATTGCAAGATTATAACTTAGTATATAATAATAGAACAAGTTCAAGTATAAATTCATGGGAGCGTGAATACAACCAATCAAGAGAAACATATAAGTCACTAAAATCTCAGATTATAGAATGAATTGATAAATACAATAGATATAAGTCTCGGAGTAAGTATCAATGCACGTTAATGAAATTATCAAACCAGTAGAAGAGGGGGTCAATGATCCTCATATCTTTAAAGCAGTATTTTTAGCTGGTGGTCCAGGCAGTGGTAAATCATTCGTAGCTAATAAGATGTTAAAAGGTTCTGGTCTAAGGACTGTAAACAGTGATGACATTTATGAATATCTAATGAAGAAAAAAGATATGGACATGTCAGACCCATCAGTAATCGCAAGTCCACAGGGACAAGAAACTCGTAATAAAGCAAAAGAATTAACTAATAAACGTCAAGGTGATATTATAACTGGCAAGGGCGGTTATCTTGAAGGTCGTCTGGGTCTTATCATTGACGGCACTGGTAAAGATGTTGCCAAAGTTGCTAAAGCAACTGAACAGCTAAAGAACCTAGGTTACGATACGATGATGTTATTCGTTAACACAAGTGAAGAGGTTGCACAAGAACGCAATATGAAACGTGATAGAAGCATTCCATCAGTGATGGTGTCTAACATGTGGAAGCAAGTTCAAAACAATCTTATGAAATTTCAACAAGTATTTGGTGCAGCAAACTTTCACGTTGTAGATAATAGTGGTGGTCTTGAAGATCCAGACCGCAAAGCAAACTTCTTAGAAGTTGATAGAGCTATTGACAAATTCTTAATGTCTACGCCAAGTGATAGACGTGCGAAAGCGTGGATACAAGATCAAAAATCAAAATAAACAATTGACTTATGTGTAATAATATAGTATTATACATATAAACAATATAGAAGTGGACTACTATAGTGAGTAATATCATTGAGGGGCTCCGTGCATATCGCAAGGAGATCGACTTAAACTTTATAAAAAATACACATGTACATTATTGCACACCATGCTACGGCGGACAAATAACTGAACCATATTTTCGTTCTTGGTGTAAGGCACATATGCTTTTTACTAAACATGAAATTCCATACACAATTACAACAAGTGCAAATGAGTCATTGATATCACGTGCAAGATGTCATATGGTTGCGTATATGATGGCTAATCCTCATGCAACACATTTGATGTTCATTGATGCAGATATTAATTTTGATCCCATTGATGTATTACATATGATACAACACGATAAAGATATTATTGTCGGTGCGTATCCTAAGAAAGATTTAAACTGGGATAAAATGCGTGATGGAATTGCAAACAATCCAAATAATAGCGTAGATGATATGAAAAGACTTGCATCTAATTATGCATTAAACTTTGAATGGAACTTTGATAAGAATGATAAGGGAACTATTCGTACAGAAGATGGACTAGTCAAACTTAAAGATGCCGCAACAGGCTTTATGCTTATTAAACGTGAAGTAATCTTAAAGATGATTGAATCATACCCAGAACTATACTTTAATAATGATTTGAGTATGGATCCAGAGTTTGCTAAGTGGACATATCTATTATTTGATTGTATGCACGAACCTGAAACAAAGCGTTATCTATCAGAAGACTATGCATTCTGTAGACGTTGGCAAGCATTAGGTGGTGAAGTTTGGTTAGATCCTATTGTCAATCTAGATCATGTAGGACACTTTACTTTTAGTGGAAGTGTCAGTAATATATTCACTAGCTCATAATAGAAAAGACCCTTTCGGGTCTTTTTAATTAATGTGTTGGATACATATTGTGTTTGTATTCTGAGATACGTTGAGCTTCTTTGAACATACCCTTATTTCTCAGTTCTCTAATTGCCATACAATAACTTCTATATTCCATTGCTTTTAAAAATCTTTTTAACATATTAAATTCCTTTACAGTCAAAGTATGACTTTGCTAGTTGTACTGGTACACCGCCTTGTGCGATACACGCTTCTTTCCAGTTTGGTTGTTGAAACTTTTCAATCACAGCATAGAAGCCAAAAGCGATACATATCAATAGTAACGAAGTCATTACAACAAACATATAAAAGCCTAGCTTTTGTACTACTTTTGCTGATATTTCTATGTGTTGTTCACCAGTCATTATGCGACCGCAAACATTAGTAGCAGTGCTACTAAGAAAGCAAAAATACCTAATGCTTCAGCGAATGCTACGCCAACAAACATTGTACCTGTATCTGGTTTCTTTGGCATTACTTTTAATACACTACCTACAATCATTCCTACTGCGATGGCAGCGCCACCCATTCCAAACGTTGCTAATCCTGCGCCAATCATTGCGCCCATTGTTGCGATATCACCAGTCATTATTTGTTCTCCAACATTAAACGTTTTGCTTCTTCATGATAGCCTTCTCTCCAAAGTGCTTCTGCAGCTCTTGCTCTACCTGCTGATTCACCAAATGCCCATACGCCCATTGC
>Ga0209092_10003981_pt1 | contig 12518 bp, 6 predicted proteins | sample FraStrMetagenome_FD_187446 | JGI IMG/M metagenome (GOLD analysis project Ga0209092, IMG submission 187446) | Marine eukaryotic phytoplankton communities from Arctic Ocean - Fram Strait ARC3M Metagenome (SPAdes) (version 2) | ecosystem: Environmental > Aquatic > Marine > Oceanic | place: Fram... | reverse complement strand
CCAACCGGAAATACTGGTCCTACAGGAAATACAGGGCCAACAGGAAACACTGGGCATACAGGCCCTACGGGTAACACTGGACCGACTGGAAATACAGGGCCAACAGGAAACACTGGGGCAACTGGTAACACGGGCCCTACTGGAAATACAGGGGCAACTGGTAATACAGGTAATACAGGACCCACAGGAAATACAGGGCCAACTGGTAATACAGGGCCAACTGGAAATACAGGGCCAACTGGTAATACAGGTCCTACTGGTAACACTGGCCCTACTGGTAATACTGGTCCAACAGGAAATACTGGTAACACAGGAAATACAGGTCCTACAGGAAATACTGGTAACACAGGAAATACTGGTAACACAGGAAATACAGGAAACACTGGAAATACAGGTCCTACTGGAAATACAGGCCCTACAGGAAACACTGGCCCTACGGGCAACACAGGGCCAACAGGAAATACTGGGCCAACTGGTAATACAGGACCGACAGGAAACACTGGAAATACTGGTCCTACTGGCAACACAGGTCCAACTGGCAAGACGGGAAATACCGGACCAACCGGTCTTTCGGGAGATAGATATTTATCTTCTACACAAAATACAATTATCTTGGATCCTCGAAATAATAATATATTTACGTTTACGATAGGCACTGGTTTGTCTTACATAATAGGCAGCTCGGTTATAGTTACTGATAGTAATGCTCCACTGACAAATAGTTTCGAAGCAGTTGTATCTTCATACACAATATCTACAGGGGTGATTGTATTGGATAATATTGTAAATATTCAAGGATTCTCAAGTGGAGTATCTTCAACATTTAATATAAATTTAGATGGAATTGATGGTCCAACCGGTAATACAGGAACTACAGGAAGCACTGGACCGACTGGACCTACCGGTCTTCCCGGAGACAAATATTTAACGGTTACACAAGGAAGTATATTGTTGGATCCTCGTAATAATAGTTCTGAAACGTTTACAATTGGTACCGGACTAGGATATATAACTGGTAATTCTGTATTGATTACTGATTCTGGTTCTCCAACAATTAATCTGTTTGAGGCCCGAGTGTCATCTTACAATAAATCCAGTGGAATAGTTGTGTTGGATAATATTGTGAATGTTCAAGGGTTTTCTTCCGGGGTCACTTCTGTATATAATGTAAATTTAGATGGAATTGATGGACCAACTGGAAACACAGGACCAACTGGAAACACGGGACCAACTGGAAACACGGGACCAACCGGAAATACTGGACCAACAGGAAATACAGGGCCAACCGGCAACACGGGACCAACCGGTAACACTGGACCGACTGGAAACACTGGGGCAACAGGAAATACAGGGCCAACCGGCAACACGGGACCAACCGGTAACACTGGACCGACTGGAAACACTGGGGCAACAGGAAACACTGGGGCAACTGGTAACACGGGCCCTACGGGCAATACTGGGGCAACTGGTAATACAGGTAATACAGGACCAACTGGAAACACCGGTTCAACAGGTAATACAGGACCTACTGGAAATACAGGAAATACAGGGCCAACAGGAAATACTGGACATACAGGCCCTACGGGCAATACAGGGCCAACAGGAAACACTGGGCATACAGGCCCTACGGGCAACACTGGACCGACTGGAAATACAGGGCCAACAGGAAACACGGGACCAACAGGAAACACAGGGCATACAGGCCCTACGGGCAACACTGGACCGACTGGAAATACAGGGCCAACAGGAAACACTGGGCATACAGGCCCTACGGGCAACACTGGACCGACTGGAAATACAGGGCCAACAGGAAATACTGGGGCAACTGGTAACACTGGGCATACAGGCCCTACGGGCAATACTGGACCTACTGGCAACACGGGCCCTACGGGCAATACTGGGGCAACCGGTAACACGGGATCAACAGGAAATACTGGTAACACAGGAAATACAGGGCCAACAGGAAATACTGGGGCAACTGGTAACACGGGACCAACTGGAAACACTGGACCAACTGGAAACACAGGAAACACAGGAAATACTGGGGCAACTGGTAACACGGGACCAACTGGAAACACCGGACCTACTGGTTTCACAGGACCAACTGGAAACACTGGACCAACTGGAAACACTGGACCAACTGGAAACACAGGAAACACCGGGACCACAGGAAATACTGGACCAACTGGAAACACAGGAAACACCGGCCCAACTGGTAATACAGGAAATACTGGGCCAACGGGAAATACTGGGCCAACTGGCAACACCGGACCAACTGGAACAACCGGTAACACTGGGCCTACTGGAGCAACTGGTAACACAGGAAATACTGGTCCAACTGGTAATACAGGAAACACTGGACCAACGGGGAATACTGGACCAACTGGTAACACGGGTCCAACAGGTAACACTGGTCCAACGGGCAACACAGGAAATACGGGCAACACTGGAAATACAGGACCAACAGGTTTGTTAGGAACAGGACCAACCGGGCCTACTGGAATAGCTGGTCCAACTGGAATAGCTGGTCCAACAGGTTCAGGTTCAACTGTATGGCAAGAAACTGGAAATGCACTTTATTACGATGGCAGTGTAGGTATTGGAACAGATGCTCCTCAAACAGCATTAGATGTTAGTGGTGTTATTACAGCAGCATCTTTCGTGACAAGCACAGGATTACCAATCGGGGCCGGTGTTTGGGACGAGTCGGGTAATATCATATACTACAACGACGGGAATGTAGGTATTGGAACAAGCGACCCTCAAACAATTTTAGATGTTAGTGGTGTTATTACAGCAACTTCATTTAGGTCATCATCAGATTATCGTATAAAACATAATGTTATCAATCTGTCAGAATCTCGAAACATTGACGTATTAAGACCAGTCGAATATGATTTGTATGGGGATACGCACGATATTGGATTCTTGGCGCACGAAGTTCAAGAACACTTTCCATTTTTAGTATTGGGGAAAAAAGACGGAACGCAAATACAAAGCATTAATTATAATGGGTTGATAGGTGTTTTAGTAAAAGAAATACAAGTTCTTAAGAACGAAATTAAGAACATAAAAGAAACGATCTACAAATGAACAAACGAAAACATTAAAACAAAACCAATAATATAATGCAGATTTAATTTGTTTGATTTCCTATAAAATTAAACAAATACTTCATATATCGCAAATATATACCACAAATATATAATAATGAATCCATCATACATAAAAAATAAAATACTCGCCCACAAAATAAAGATGGGAGGGACTTTAGATATGGCGCAAGATATGGCGCAAGATATGGAGCAAGATATGGAGCAAGATATGGAGCAAGATATGGAGCAAGATATGGCGCAAGATATGGAGCAAGATATGGAGCAAGATATGGAGCACGGTATGGCCGATGACACCACCCAGATTCTAAACGAAGAATTTATTTTTCAAAATACAATTTATAACTTGACAAATGAACATTTACTGGAAAAGAATTTTAGTGATATAGACCCATCTACTAGGTATTCAATCAAACTGTGTATATATTCCATTGTCACAGAGAAAACCCCATCCCCTTATTTGAGATATGTTTTAAATAAAAATACTAGCGAGAACGGAGACTCTGAATACGATTTTCCAACAATCGAATTTCATTTAGATTCTATTGAACAACCTCTATCGAATGAAGATGTCAAACAACTCACACAAGAATATGTTGATGATTCTATTGACACAAGAATTGAAGCAGAACTTTTAGAACAATGCAAATTTTCTATTCTCAATATTTTCAATTTTGCGAACCATTCTTCCAAAATGGATTTCGATAAAATGTTTAAAGGATTCTTTGTGCCAACTACAGAAAATAGAGACGTGATGATTTTTGTTTTTGATACAACACATTTTATACCAACGAATTTAGTAGAACGTACTCAAACAGAATATGTATGGGCGGTTCTGTATGAAATGTTGTGCTCCAAGATGTGGAGAACTACTACGATTGTAGATAGCATTTATGATCATTTCAAGGAAATTGTTGAACGGAACACCAAATCTTTGGATATGCATCACATTAAAACCAAAAACGATGAATACATTAAATCGCCATATTTGCTTTATCTATGTGATTTTAATAATATGGAATATGAGAACTGCTTTAAAGATGAATCCGCAACACCAAGTCCTACAAATATACTATTACCAAGGATACAACATCCAAAGTTAGGAGAGTATTTCATATTCACTGTTGAACCCATTAACAAAGAAGATTCGAGAACACTGCGCAGATTTCTTGTGTTTTTTGACGATTCCGATATTCATACAAATTATATCGAAGAAAGTGATGAAACGCAAATTCAAACGATTTTAGACTCGTCAAACACCGATAAAACCGGATTTAATGGATATGTCTTTAGGGAGAATGGTCTTCAATTATGGGTAATGAAAAATCGCGAAAAGATTGTAGAATTACAATAAGAATGTCTTGTCTACTCGACGAGTTTGACGTAAAACTTGCAAAGAGAAGGATGACAAACCTGGACAATCTGTGAGTTTTTCTCAATAGTATAATCACGAAACCCTCTGACTGGTATGTAGACGTATTCTGTATGACCTGGAGGTATAATTTCAACTTGATTAGCCATCATCAACGGTGTGTTTGCCATATTGGAATGTGGAATGATTTGGAGTCCTACACTCACACCATCAATAATCATATTCAGTTTCACATAAAAATCCACAACTATTGGAATCAAAGGAGAAACATCGTATTTTTTCGGTGTCAATAAATTAAACCCTATTTTCGGACATTCCGAATTGTCAACATCGTAATTGTGTTGTTCGACAATATTTTTATATTGATTGAGCAAATGTTCATACTCTCCATTTACCGAGATATTTAGTGTAGGAATACCCAGCATAATATAAAAACCATAACATAATTTTTATATTATTTACATTATTCAAAAAGTTTATTTATGTAAGAATATAGAATGAAACCCTATATTGACTGGAACATTCAGTTTGTAATGATGTAGTTTGTGGGGATGATTCACATCTATCAAAAATAAATACCCGTCATCCATATTTCCATATTTATATCCCAGACTGATCAATATATCCCGATTTCCAGAATGGACCAATCTTGGTTCGCCGCAAAAGCTGACATCATCATAAAACATTTTGTGTAAGATTTTTAATCCGTCACAAACAACGAACCCATCGATTCGGCGATTGTTCACACTGCGTAATATGATTTTATCGTTCCATTTGATTGGAAAATCCAAATTCATAGATTCTAATATATCGTTTTTTTCGATGGCGACTTTACCCGTTTCTTTGTGTATGACAATTCTCCGGTATTTTCCTTCAATATCTAACGATGAAAAATCCAGGTCATCATACAAAGGGGCCAAAATTTGGATTGTTCGCTCGTCTTCATTTATATCAGCGTAATGAAATACATAGAATCCATTATTCTCCACCACATATGTTTTAAGGACATCGATTCTGGAATTATACACATTGATATATGTATTCATTTTGCTGTTTAAAACAAACGGTGTTTTTCTCAATAATATTTTCTCTGGCCGAAAACAAAGCGGCGAGTCGACCAATATACAATTGCCATCGTACAATCCAAAATCGTGAATCACGGGAAAATAATGACATTTGAATTTCATCCTAAATAAGTGTCGAAACGTGTTGTCTAAAATACTATATTGAACACTTTTGAACGCTACATTATAATCAATTGAGTGTATCAATCGTTGACGGGCATCATATTTCGAATGCGCTGAAAAGTGTGGTAAATGAGGTATGTATTGTTTTCCAATAGTCCGCAGTTCTTGGGATTGACAATCTACTTGTATTTCGTAGGGAAAATCGCGTTCAAATAATGTGAAAACCCGAGATTGTATTTCCAGTATAGCAGTGTTGGATAATCCTAAAATATTTGGAATAATGCCCATTCCGTGAAGAGCCATATATACGGGCATCATCATCATATTTTGCGAGAACCGCATATTGTGTTCTTTTTCGTACATTCGTTTTTCGGTTTTGATTTTATGGCATATGGGTGTTATGACTCCATCGCGAATAAAGACGCCTTGTATAATACCATCTCCTGTGAAGAATTCAAACAAATTATTCGTTTTTGAAATATTGACGTCCGGACCGATCAATCCATAAAAGCCGTTTATAGAATCCAATATTCGAACGTCGTTAGAACGGAAACGATTTCTGATTTTGGTAAAGACATTCCCCACAAGAGATTTATCGGAGGGTTTATCGGGTATATCATAAAGCGTGAATTGCGAAGACTTCAATCGGGGGATAATACGAAATGTGTCGACGGGTAATAGTGAAGTGTATAAACAGTAAACATATAAACAGTTAAGAATTATCGAATATGAAATATACATTTTATTTGCACCTTTATATAACAATATATAACAAGATTTGTATATTGTTTATGATGTATTCTTATACACACTAATGAATGTTGAGGATGATGACGAATACTGATATTTACGCGGGGATTCGAATACTTTTGTGAAACAAGATGACCCGGATATATTTAATTGTCGTAGCACAAAATGTTTCTTACAATATTCCCGTCTTCTATAATTCATACTCCTAATAATTACATTTTTCATCTATATGGTTTTACAAAATGTCGTTATCTATATTGAGATTGATTAAAGCCCCATTTCTCGCGCCATTTTCGCAGCGAGTATGTCATTTTCATTTTTCACATCTTTGTCGTTTTTCTTAGTTTTCGCAGCTGTTTCTATTTTTTTATTCTTTTCTTCACATTGTTCGTAGTCATCTTTGTCTTTCTTGCCATTTATAAAATCCATAAAATCACCCAAACTATTAACGCATTCAGCCCTACTTCTGATTCCGTTAACGGCATCTTCAATGTCATCCTCTTTCGATATTTTTATATTCCAAAATTTGAATACAGGGGAAAGGACAGACCCAAGATGCATTTGTCGAAGAATAATCCTACAACACAATGCGAAAATGAAAATGCCACTCATCATAAATAAAAACGTGTTTAAATCCGCGTTACGTATTTTCCTGATGTATGTAGACATTCCGATGATTAACATAATTATGGTGATTATTTCAAATAAATGCGTGAAAAGCATAATAGAAATACTATTAAATGTATCGATACAACTTCTTTTAGTTTCGTTTACTTCCCGCGAAATCCGAAACATTCTTGTGTATATAAAATTGTTTATTCGGTCTATCCGGCTAAATGGTTCAGATGAATACATATAAATACCAAATAATAAGTTCGCTAATCCATATATTGTGGATATGGTTACAGATAAACTCACCATATTGTATGCGAATATGCCTTTGAAAATCCAAAATACAAGAGCTGATAACATATTAAACACCGTGGAAGGATTGGATATTGCTTCTGCTATTCGGTTGACGGATTCAGTTGTTCCATTCGAATCCTCATTTTGTGTTTGTGTAGAAGTAATAAAACTAAATATGTAAGAAATTCCAGTAATCCCTAAGAAAATATAGTTGACGATAAGTGGATTTTTGCCAAAGTACAAGTCACGAATTGTGTTTGGAATGAATGACGGAGAAAGTCTCCAGCTTACAAAAATAATCACAAACAATAGAAAAAACATAATATGGGGATAACTGTTATTGATAGTGTGTAAATATGCTCCTTCTTTGTTGTCGTCCTTTCGCAATTCTACTTCTTCATATTGTTTTCTTCCGTAGTGATAATATGACAATTTGAAACCACTTCCTTTGAGCCATTCTATTAAAGCGACCACTAATTGGGCAGGTCTGAATAAATACTCTGTGATAAATCGCGTCATTCCTGAAAATGCTTCATTATAGTCTTTCATCTCAACATATTCGTTTTCGTATTCAGGGGTTTTTGAGGATTCTTCTTCGTCTTCTTCGTCTTCTTCTTCCTTCTGCTCTTTCTTTTCTTTGTCTCTCTCGCGTTGGTTCTTGTCGAAAGGTTCTATAAATAAAAATATATAGTACATATTGTAAACTATGTATATGACTACCGGAACCATAACTATATTGTAAATTTGTTCCTTGATATGTTTGGAATTTTGTTTGAGTTCTTGTATAGCCGCACGCTGTTTTTTCTCACACTCACTCAATAATCTTGTTGGCTCAATAACCGGGGGTGGGGTTGTCGGGTCTGTATCGGCATCTGTCTGAGAAAGGTCCAAAAGATCCAGCCACTGTTGACTGATTGCCATCGATTGTATATTACTTATAACAGTCTGGCGCTCTAATGCGTCGTTATATACATTATGAAATTCAAACACTTCATCTTCCGTTAAATATCGTCCCAGTCTATTTTCTGTGAGATTGAATTGGGCAATATAATGGCTCCCCATCTTTGCGGTGAGTTCGTCGGTATTTATCCAGGTGTGGGCGTCTCGCATAGAGTATATATTTGTCAACAAGTTCAACATTAAACCTCTGTTTTGAAACCCTTCGACAAATATTGTAGCTTCTTCAGGAGATTCGCCCGTATATTGTAATGGGTCGTCTCCCTCGTTCCACAATAAATTCGACTCAGACACCGGAGACAAATCAATATAGTTTTTTGGAGCATCATTCTCTTCTTCATCCATACAGTTGCGCAGTTGGACAAAAACACGGACAAAGTCCTCTACTCCCTTTTCAATCATTTCATCTGTTTTTGAAAGCGGACACAAAATATATTTTATTGCTTCTGTAATACCTGTCAATAACCATTCCATTTTCAACTTCTTGAGAACCGACTTACACGATTTGTAATAATTATCATCACTAAACAGTTGGAACTTGGAAAGACCTTCTATTATTTTCTCATCATTTTTATTAATGGTTGTGTATGGTTCCAATAGACCTTTCAGTTTCTTTGTTTGCTCGTCGAGTGTGCACCGGTCTTCATTTGTTAGAGGTGTATTATGCAAAACTTGAAACGATGGAATGGAAACGGGCTCATCATATTCAATCTGTTTGGTTTCATTTGATGGTTCGATTCTTGATTTTTTCCATAGTGTTTTCGTCATAAATGAGTTGTATCTTATGATATGTTTATAATATGTTTATATTTTATTGGCAATTATCTAGCGTATAACATCCCACAATTTCCTCCAATAAACGAAAGAATATTGTATCGTTCTTCAAACAAAGTCAAATTATAGTTGTATTCAAACAACTGCCAATTCAGTTTAGATATGCCCACGGGATTGCCGTTGTCGTCGCATATCACGTTGAATTCCGAATTCTCTATGTCCAGTGTAGGAACATTTGTTGAAACTTCTAACTCTATCAATCTAAATTTACTCATGTTAATAGCCCCGGATGGTTGATACTCTAAAGGACTACTATTCAAACAAAAATTATAACAATAGAGCCCATCTTTAGCACAACCCGCTGTCCGCACATATTTCTCTACATAATTGTACACTCCACTTTCCAACACATTTTCACGATAATCTCCGTTGAAAACGATCGCCATTGTTTCTAATATTTCTTTGTGGTTTTTCGCGGCATAATCCCCTGTTGTGAACAATCCCGTGGAATAACCATCTGTGTTTACAGCAGGCCCCAAGTTCCCCGATTCATCCTCGCGAGGAGCCGGTCGCACATCTTGGGGAATGTGTTTGTACGGCCAATTTGTGTAATTACTCCATTCGTTACGCATATTTACATCATTCCTCTGGAGAAAAAACATCCAATTCGAGACCATCCCAGAAGAAGTTAGAGCCACTTTTTGCGTTCCCGTAATGTTTTGGAAATTGTATGAAAACACATCTTTTACTAAATATATTTGGTCTTCTGAAGCAAACCGTTTTGCCTCTTCCGGCGACAAAAAACAATAGGTCGAAATCATATGCACATCAGCGTTCCAGGTGTTGGACCTATTTTCATACGCTTGTGAGAGTCCAACAGACAAGTCTTTAGGCGGGGTTTGTAAAAATGGATACATTTCAAACTGGGATAAATTGAAATCCGGTTGCATATACGGAAAATTATTGGCATAATCAAACACATCTCTCACTTGAAATAGATCTCGAATAGGTCGCATTGTTACAGTAATGCTCAGCTCGTTATACTGTAATGCAACCATAGGGAAAGCGCAACGGCTGTCTAATGTGAACCAACTATTAATAGGAATATATAGATTACGACCTCGTATAGATGGTTCAGAACCCTGTGTATTGGTGGAATGATAGGCCGACGGATAGGTGTTTTGACGGTCGTAGGCGATGGAAGGATTATTCAGTTCTTTGGTGTGGCCACTCATTTTGTAGAAGAGGTCTTTCTTCTCGGCGGAAAAATCCCTTTCCACCATCGCTGATAAATATTCGCCAGTATATTTCTGGATTGTGTGTGAACCACAATTTATAACCACCTCACTAATCATGTTCGTTCCAAGACTCTCTATCCAGCGAAAATCGTATGGTGCCCAATTATCACCATTTTGCGGACAAGGGTTATATATGGGACTCCATATATCTGGCAACGCAACTACTAAGTACGTGTCCATCAATAAATCAGCGTACCGTTTGAACTTGAATGTGAATGTCGATGGCTCGGTTAGTCTCAGTTCTCTTAAACCATCATAATCAATACGGAATTTTTGTAATCCAAAATTGGTATACTTCGAATAATTCACTTTGAAAAACGTTTTGGATGGGTTCCCTGTTAATATTATATTATTATTTCCATTCGATATCAAATTTAGTAATCCACCTGCCATTACAAAATACAAATATAATATAAATATATATTTTTAATTTCTATTTTCATTTATCCTACAATATATATATACAAATGGAGTTCTCAAAAAAAATTATTATATTTCTTATTATCATTCTTTCATTTTATATCATCTTTCGGTTTTTGAAAAAAAGAATGATTTTGCTGGATATTATTGAAGGATACGAAAATTCTTACGTGAATTCACTGGAAAGAAACAACGCAACTCCACTCGCAATCGATAATTTTACCGTCGACAACCTTACAAAAAGAAACGGGATCCTGGATATTACCGAATCGTTGAAACTCAAACACTACCTTATTAAATCATCTTTCAATACGGCATTCAACGGCTCGTCTATGGATTTAGAAATGGTCAAATACGTCATTTCGCGCGGATGCCGGTTTTTGGATTTCGAAGTATTTTGGAGCATACCTACTGATTCAACCGACAACAATCCACGTGCTGTCGTTTCTATGTCAGATGACCCATTCTCACCCAGCAATAATACATTACTTTTGAATGATGTTTTAAAAATGATTATGTTGAACGCATTCAATAGCACAGCACCGAATCCTGACGACCCGCTATTCATACAAATACGTCCAAAAGTGGCCAACAAGAAAAATGAGCAAATGGAGCTTTTTAATAAAATCGCAAGCTCTATCTTGTTCTACTTTGGAAATGTCAAAAACAGTAATGTTTTATTCAATGGTAACGTCGATAAAAATACCGATATCAGTAGCCTTATGCGAAAAGTCATCATTGTTTTTGACAATACCGCATACCCCACATATTCATACAATTCACCTGAATTGAAAAATATTGTTCATTTAGAAACTATGAGCGATTCAATGATGTTATACGACCATAGCAGTTTTAATATGACCAATAAACAAGTAGAAACCCAAAACGAAACGCCAAATCCTACTCAAACACCGACGCCCACCCCTACTCAACACAATTCCGGACAATATCCTATACATAAATTAAGTGTGAACCCAGATGAGTATACCACAAACATCGATATCATAAATCAAGTATTGCCTATAATGACCGATGACGGGAAAAAATATACCATGTTGGAAAATACCGAATTCAAAGATATGATATATTATGGAGCACAAATCATTCCAATGGAATTTTGGTCCAACGATAAACACTTGAAAATTTACGAAGACTTATTTAATGATTATGGCAATAATAATTTATTAATCGGAAGTGCATTCATTCCATTTACATCTGCGATGAGTTATTTGTCGATGAACGCATATTAGCTTACTTAACGAAATACAAATGATAAAATAGTATATATATTTTTATCATTTAGAACTGCTTTTTTATTGTATGTTTCTTTCTTGGAAGGTTCGTTGTTTTCACTTTCTTTGTTTTCACTTTCGCTTTTGAACGATTTTTATTGATATTTGGATTTTGTTTTGGTTTCTTCTTTTGCTTTGGTTTCTTCTTTTGTTTTTTCTTGGTTTTATTCGATTTCTTTTGTGCGTTCTTGCGTTGTTTTACCGTGGTCATTTTCGGGTTTCCTCCTATGAAAGTTTTTTGATTAATATTTCCGAGGCCGCGTTTACGCGGAGGGTTTTTTGATTTAGTGTTAGAGGCAGAGGCAGAGGCAGAGTTAGAGGCAGAGTTAGAGGCAGAGTTAGAGGCAGAGTCATCGTAAATAGTGAATTCTCTGTCGGTACCGGTGTTACTAGCTTCTATGTCGGTACCATCTGTGAAACTGAATTGATTGTCACTCTTTTGATATGCG
>Ga0209092_10003980_pt1 | contig 12524 bp, 13 predicted proteins | sample FraStrMetagenome_FD_187446 | JGI IMG/M metagenome (GOLD analysis project Ga0209092, IMG submission 187446) | Marine eukaryotic phytoplankton communities from Arctic Ocean - Fram Strait ARC3M Metagenome (SPAdes) (version 2) | ecosystem: Environmental > Aquatic > Marine > Oceanic | place: Fram... | reverse complement strand
CCTTTCCTTTCAGCAATAATTACATTGCTTCAGTAGCAAAGAACCACTTATAACATATTAACATTTCCAGACACCATCCCCACCAACCAAATAATTTAAGTGAAAAGAAGGTTGTTTGAAATTTTGACATATAATTGAAATGTTATATATTTTTCAAATGAAATATATTAATTATTAGTACAGTATCTTTTCTTCTGTCTTCCATGTAAATTTAGCTAGATTGTCTGCGCATTCTGGTTACTTTGATGGTTCCTTATATCATAACCTTGCCCGTCCATATGCTAATTTCAAACCAGGATTTCCAGCTTGACATAAAATGAACGAAGGTTGGTTCAAATTTTTTATTTATATTGAGGAATGTGTTATTTTTTTCTTGAGAGAACTATATCCTAACAAGGATAAAGTGAAGCTTACTTTATTTAAAATTGCATTGGCAAAGAAAGTGATTCCATTAAATTGTCGGATAGCTGGATCTTTTTTTAACCATATGACATGTCTTGGGTACTTAAAAGATAAGAAAGATGTGAAAATAGAACCTCATGTTGATGAAGAAGGTATCATAACTGCATTGTTTCATGTAGGTAAACCTATCCTTGGCGGTAATACCCAATATTTTTCTGGATAAAGCAAAGATAATATAGGTAAATTGGTGCATTCTATCACTTTTGAGTATGGGCGTCTTCAAATTGGCTACTTTAACAACATTGTTCACGAAGCCTCTTCTTGGAATGGATGAAGAGGTGGTATCAATTTTAACCTGAAAAATGATGTTTTGGATTTTTTTTGAAAATACGAAGAATCAACTACACTACAAGAAATTTGAAAGAGATGGGTTTCCAAAGAATTATGCTTGCATTTGAATAATTAAGTCTAAAAGAGATGATATTTTTTAATCGAGGTTTACCTCAATGGACAAATAGTATGAAGTTTACCTATAGATGATTTCATAATGGTAGAGGTTTACCTCAATGAACGACTATTATGAGGTTTACCTCTTAATATTTTTATAATAGAGGTGAGATATATCTTAATGGGCATTGTGTTGACAATACATTCTGTTTGAGGTTTACCTCTACATGATTATATAATAGAGGTTTACCTCAATAGAAAAACCAGTTGATGATTATATAATAGAGGTTTACCTCAATGAAAAGTTTTGAAGTAAATGATAAGAATACACAGTTGAATATAAAGATATGTTAATAATAATAATAACACATTGATTAGTAGTTAAAGTTTACTCCCACGCAAGGTTTAAATCGCCTAGATGTAAGACACTAGTACGATTGGCAGCGCTAGCCACCAAAATATTTGAAAGGAAAGACAATATTCAGTAGGACATTATTATAAAGAATAACGACAATACTTTAAATCTTCAAGCAACTCTTCTGCCATTTCCACAGTAAGCACTGCATAAAACCTTGCATTCCTAGTCCACCTAGTCTGATAACGATAAGGCAGAACATCAGAAATGTACCTATCAAATTTTCCTTTGAAACGTAGTATTTCCTGCCTTAGCTCTTTTTCATCATCCTCATCTTCACCAAATTCCACCCTACAATCCTTGCAAAGAAATGTAAACACTTTTCCTCTTAGTCCTTCTAACTCAACAATTTTGTAGTCAAATGGATTGTTATGGATGTTGTTCATGTTCATTTTATAATAGAAGAGGCTTACCTCAATTGAAATACAAAAATTATGAGATTTACCTCTGTTGAAATATGTAAGTTGAAATTTTTGAGGTGAACCTCTATAAAAAATACGTATCTTGAAAATTATGAGATTTACCTCTGTCAAAATATGTCACCAGAAATATATGAGGTTTACTCAATAGAAAAAAGAGGCAAATTGTTGCATATTTCTTTCATCAAAGAAATACCTATATATTATAGGATTTTTTCATTTTCACCAGGCATTTACTACGTGAAGTATTGCATTGTGAAAGTGATATCCTACAAGATATAGGATATTCTATATCAGATCTTGTTGTATGTTTTGTTGACATAGAGGTTTACCTCTTGTTGGTAAGGAATAATTGAGGTTGAAATGTTTTAAGAAGTGTTTTTTCACTTTCTGTATGCATCCATTCCCGGACATGCCATACAGAGAATAAACATTCCACCATCTTATGGAGCATTCATGATGTGATGGCTCAAAATAACCATCAACACTTTTAATAACATGGTACTCGTGTGAACAGCCTATACCATATCGTTTCCTGTAATTACATGAACAAACCAAATGATTATCACATATAGAAACAGTTCAAACCCTTCTGAATCTTGGACAAAAATCTTTACGGTTTTTGGTGGTTTGTCTCCAGTAATTGAGCGAAAAAAAGATTTATCATTTTCAATATTTTGAGGAGGTTTACCTCTGTCCAGTTTTTGTTCCAGGTCTCCATGAACTACCAAAAATTTATCTTCCCCTACTCTAAGGCTAACATATTTATCCTTTCTAGACCTCAATGACAATAGACACTCATAACCAAATTTGTTCAAAGACTGAGCACATTTCATTTCTGAATATAATTTGATTGCACGAAATTGGACTAAATTGTAAATTCCCTTCTTGACAGCAGATCTTTCTGCATTACTATTCATGACACACATTGTATTCTCAATATTCATTGTGGGACCAATTGGAGCTGCTGAGTGATGAAGGGCATTGTTGGTTCCTTCATGAAGAGAATTGATGTACTCATCAAAATGTCTTAAATGCTTTCTGAGATAAAACACATAATTTGATTCATCTAATTTGTTTTGTGTTCAAAAACTTATAGAACATAAGCTTTGATATGTTGTATTCCAATTCTGTTTCAACTTGGGCAGTCATCCATGAGTAGATCCAGCACTTCAAGTGATCACATACTATCTTTTATAGTGTCTCGTAACCCTCAAAACATCTTTTAGACAATATATGGTGATTCCACCCCATTCTTACTATATGAAATCCACACCTTTGGCGCTTTGCATTTGGAAACACATTCATAATTGCAGCATCTATTTGAGTCATCTCCTCTTGGTTGCCATCAGATATAAAAAGGTTAACCTTTGCAAGAATATCTTTATGAAACAATTTAGCAAAAACAACAGAAAACACCCATCTAAAAACCCAAGCTTGTTGATTTTGCAGATATGCTCTCAAAATAATAAATATATTCCCATTTGCATCTTTTCCTGATGCTGTGAAAAGAGCTCTTGAATCCATGTTTACTTCTTCAATACAGTCTACAAATACTACCTCAGGAAACAGCCTGAAATAATCGGACTTCACTGGAATGACCCAAGCTATACCCAACATCATATCTTGTTCTTCTTTGACTTGAAGTGCTATTCGTTGATCATGCATATATTTAGAAACTTCATTGTTTTCTGCAGGTGCAATTCTAGAGATGCTTAGACAATTCCTGCAATCACAAACACAATCAAGTATAAGTAGAATATCATTTCACAATATTATATGTGATGAAGCGACAGTATCATCCACAATGAGCAGCACTTCAACAATGGGGAAAAAGAGTGAGGACATTAGTGTAGAAGGGATATGGAATACCCATGAACGGACGGATCTAATATGCAGAGTAAAAGGTGGGAAGGGGTCTGAAAAAGTAAGGGAGATCTTGGAAGAAATAGAGTTGTGTTCACATAGTGTGAGTAGTGAGGAAGAATCATTCAAAATGTGTGAACTTGTGGAAATACCACTAGATCAAAGTTACCCATCTGAGCATTTATCCACAAGCATAAATGTCCGATCTGAAATGAAAAATGAAATTAGAAACAAGATAAGAAAAAAAGAGAAAACAAACATGATCCCAAAGGAAATTTACATAAAAATCGAACCAATATAGAAAAGGACAAGTCAGAGCAGCACAATAGTGGCGAAGAAAGAAAAAATGAAAGGAGATCCGGCCAATCAACTTCATACAAAACTTGAACAAAATATTGCAAGAAGTTGGATTGGAGGGATTCCACCAAAGATACCAAAAAAGGCCGAGGAAATAACTGGCATTGATGGAACTTATAGCGTTTGTCTACCAATAGGGAACAATCAAAACATTGATTTGGAAGAGAACATGATGGGCAATGGAGAAAGGAAATTGGAGACAACATTGCAATCGTGGTGTGGGAATAGACGATCTATAAAGCAACACAATCATAAAGTACAAGCCTTTACTATAAAAAGCAGCAGTGGAGGTAAGGTAGCCAAGGACAACACACCAGGCAGCTTATCTCAGGTAAGAGAGATCGGCGAAACATGTCTTCAACAACGCCCATACAAGAACAACAAGTTTGGCAAAACTTGAAAAACTTATCTCAGGAAATAAAGTGGGCAATGACAAATTGTGTTAAGAAAAGACTTCTGGAGGGAAAAACTAGGCACCAGAGCAAGTGCGATCTTGAAGGGAGTAGGGGTGCATTCATTGAGTTGCACTAATTTGATTGGGGAAATGAAAATTTCAAAAGTACGAGATTTGAATGCACCAAGTGAAACAATGAAAAAAATGGCGTCAGAAATAGTTAAACGAAATGATGCGAGAATAAAGAAATCAAGTGCGTGTGAAGATTTTTATCCTATTTTTCGTAATAAAAATAATGTAGAGTCTTAAGGAAAGGGCTAGTGTGTATATAGGACCTCTACTGGTATGTCCTATGTACTTACACTTAAAATAAATTATATTTGCAATTGCAACGACAGGTGCAATTCTGTGCATAGAATCGCCAGGGTTTACATCATTGTACAATTGCTTATCTTCATTATTTTGATAAAGAATTATATGATTGAACTTCTTCTGCTCTAGATGAGTTATCATCCGTTCTGTTGAATCTAATTCTTCCATACCCTCTATATTTGAGAGATCAGAACAAAGAACACTCAGAAAATATACATTATTTCTTGTTAGCATTCGTCTGATATTTTTATCCACAAAATTGGCAGCAACACCTAAAGAAGCATTAGCATTTCTTAAATCTTGAATAACTCTCAGAGTGTTATTGGCTAATAAATAGCCTTGGAGGATACCTAAATTCTTCCTCATTTAACTTTGGGTGATGGGAATGTTGAGGTGAACCTCTGCCTTTCACCATAAAAAAACAGTAGTATCAAATGACACATAAAATGAAAATCATCATTTGTGTTGTACACTCATAGGCCTCATTGTGGATGTTCTTCTTGACATACTTTTCCATTAGGTCCACGGCTGTTACTCCTATCATGATTGTAGGTTGACAGCCTGTATGGATCAAATTTCTTTTTCTATGTATGACAATAAGTGAAATGTCTATTGCAAACAGACTGCTGACAGCAGCAAAAATTGCCATCAATTTTTCTTTGACATGTACCATTCTTTACTAACATGTATCCATTACTGATTCCTTTGTTACATAGTTCTTTGCATAATAAGGAGAAATAATCACTTTTGAAACCATTTGTGACTTTGAATTTTTTCAAGTCAAAGTAGGATTGTTGAGATTTGTTCCCATGGCTATTTAAAAGGTGTATAATATCAACAATTTGATTATGATCATGTATCTTTTTGTGCATTTCCATGAAGAGCTCACCATCCCAGCTTTTATACAAAGCCTTGCATGCACTATCAACTGTTCTACATGCCTTATGCACGGATAATGGATTAGATAAACTAATACAAAAGTTGAAAGGATGATAATTATGAGCTTATTTTATTTTGACTAAACTAAACTAAACTAATTCATAATTTAAACATACAGGACATAGTGAACACATAGTGGAAACCACATGGTTTCCACAACGAGGGCAGCTGACACTTGTGGGCCAGACAGATGACAGCTGGTCTCTTATTCCATATGTCCAACAGAGCTGCCATTCCCAGATGGCAGGCAGCTGTTGGATGCTACTCATTGCATATGGATGAAACTGCAAGCTTTGCTTCAGCAGCTGCTTCCCTGTGAGGAGGAAGGCTTTGATGATTTTGGTTTCATTTATTTTAATGTCATCTATGAATCGCTACATGCGTATTCATATCTAACTATTAAAATAGCTGCTAGCTGTTTAATTTAATTATTAAAGTCGCAGCTACAGATTTAATTAGTTGATCGCGTCTAAACGTAGACTAATTTAGCTGGATCATTAATTGTATATTGCATACATAATTCTTCATCATGCGAAATGTGTTCAGTTTCAACTGGAATATAGAGTGACTCTTTATCAGAGTTAAAACATAATGAGCTGAAATTATCATCATAATGAGGTTTACCTCTGATACAAAGAGGTTTACCTCCGCTATTGTCAGATCTCCAATGGACACTGCCTTGATTGTTCATTTTCTTGAATTGAAAATCACCCATACTAGTATATCCGAGATAAGAAATTAGATTGTAAAAAGCAGCGCGCAAGATATAATGATTACTATAAGCCCTACTGTAAAATAGGATACCAGATCCAACAGGATCTTTCCCATTTCAATTTGATGGCGCGATTGGATTGAATAATGCAGATGGAAGCCTGTTGATAAATATCAATCAATAGTCTAATATGTACAGTATATATATATATATACCCATTACTCATATAGATATAGAGTTATTTAGGAGAAGAATTCAAGATTTTTTCAATATCTAAAAAGCAAGATTCCGTCGGCCATTTAATTTCAATCCTGTTAACAGGAAAATTGAATGGCCTGGAACAAAGCCTAAAAACGGGGCATAAACGGAACTTGGGTCACACTCCTATAGTAAGGCTGATTGACAATAGATGATTGCTGCTGCCATCATACTATTTGCAATATTTGTTGAGTACTAATCAGCAGACAGTCCATCTACGTGTCATTCATATAATTAGGGATACGGTACTATACCGTAACGTTGGGAAATAAATAAAGATGATAACAAAATGAGACTTGAAAAAATAGGGTCAAAATATTTCATGCCATCATGCATTCGTGCGTACGTGGGATACAACACATCATGTCCTTCTCATCTATTTTCCACAGTCGCCTTCATCTGATTACAATCTACATCTGAAGAATCTCCCACGCCCCAATTTCACTGCACATCACACGATTTCACAAAAGTAACAATTCGTAAAACACAATGCAAAACAAAATGAATTTAGCTCTTATCGCAACTGCTTTTTTTGCTAGTAACTGTAACGCTTTCATGGGCACAGAAGTGAAATCAAATGCATTTAGAACAAATATTGCCTCTTCACAAACCCAAATGACCATCGGGAATGATGATAACATGGAAGGGTCTTCAAGTATAATGCAAAGGCGTGTGGCCCTTGCCTCAATTTTCAGTGCTGTAACAGCCGCTGCTTCTATCACTCCTGCAAATGCACTTGACATGGACGCCTTCATGAATTCAGAGGTACGTTCTTTTAAACACACGCTTAATTATCATGTAATAGAGATATCATGAAATTATTTAAAACTCACTCTTTTATTTTGATTTTGCTTGTTTGAACTTGTACAATAATTATTTTTATCACAGCTTGAAAGTGACACAAAAAATTGTGATCCCAAAAGAGATCCTAAATGTATTCCAAAACTTACCAGTGATGAAGCTCTTTGTAAATATGGTCAGAGTGGGGATGCTCGCGGTGATGCATGTAAAAGGGTAAAAGGAACTGGTAAGGCACTACCTACCTCCAAGCCACAAGGAAAATCTCTTGGTGGGGCGTACGCGATGTAAAGCAATGTCTTTTATTTGATAGATTATTACATGTTAGTTGACTACTCACGCATTTAATAAAAGGATTGAGTACATGGTGAAATAATGCTCAAATAATTATCAACACACGTCAAATGAAGATATTAATGAATATTAATCAATATATTTCAAAACCCTTGGTCGCTAACTTTTTTTTACAAAAATTACTTCAATTCTTCCAACATTTCTTGTAGCTTTCCTGGATTAGCTCCCATGAGCCTCTCGATAACCTCACCTTCCTTAATAAATAAAAAAGTTGGCATAGCTGAAACACTGTATTTCATTGCAGTTTCTGAGTTTTCGTCTACATCTACCTTCAAAAACACGATATCTTGGTTTTCTGGCATTTCACTTAGTTCATGATACAATGGAGCTATCATTTTACATGGACCGCACCAGGTTGCAGAAAAATCAATAACGACAAGCTTTTTTGTTGCTGATGCTGAAAGAAGGATGTCTTCAATTTCCTCTTGAGATTTGGGCTTCATTATTGTGTAATAATAGTATCAAAAATTTGATTTATTTGAAAAAAAACAATAGATGAGAGGTTGTATTAAGAATAGCAGACTAAGATCAGTGATAGGAACCATAATTCTGGAATCTTTAGACTTTATGACTTACTTCCAAAACTTCCCCACCTCTAATATTCAAGAAGGTTTTTGCATGGTCACCAAATAGATATGCGCCGCTATTACTCATAAAAGGACGCCTTGGCAAATTGTGGCTGCTCGAGGCATCCGCAAAGAACTTACTGCTCTCAAGAACTGCAATATATGTGAGAAATAAGAATTTAGGGGTCATGCTGAAGAGGTGTGCAATAGATCAAATGTGTTGAATCTGTAGATGAATCGAAATGTGTAAGAAGGCGGCCAAACAACTGGGGATGAACTGTGCATCGCTCAGTCGCAAAAAAATCGTTTTGAAGTTTGAGTACGTACTCGTAGCTTACATACCTGTTTCGTGTCAACTATTAATTACATTTACATCGCCCAGACCAAATTCAAATGAAAGTTTTTTTATTGGAAGGGCTGGCAAGATTTTTTCAATGAAAAAAAAAAAGAAATGGGAATTGTTGCAACAAAATGAACGACTTTTGAACAACAACACCTCACGTGAATTAAAGCCAATGATAATTTTGCAGCTAGTTGTTTAATTTACCGGGTCCTAGTCGGAAAAAGATTACAACAATAGTATCATCATATAATCCAATTTCTCAATACATACAACAACCAATCTTTCCTGACCTTCAACCTGAGATCATTATTATCACAAATTTGTCAAGCGGCAGATTTGAAAGTATATGGAAATATTACGCTGTCGGGGTGTACAGTATACAAAGGCTTATTTTATCTTGATCATTACATAATCTTTATAATCTATTTTGATGCGTGGTATCCTGGAATACATTTCAGATTTCTATGCACTAATAGTTCGAAATGGAAATTCAAGATTATACATTATCAGATGATTTCTGGTCTGTCATCTCAGTTGAAGGAGGTGGAGACATAGATACTTGTTTGTTTTCGGACATCTTGACGTACGTGTAGAGAAGAGAACCGCCCAAGACCGTAAAAATTCCTGCGATTCCCTTTGCGGTGGCTTCATTCTGAAGTATGGAGAAATAATTAAGTGAGTGAGCATCTATGTGACAGACCGTATTAGCATATTTAAGCATTTCAATTCGAACTTACACCCCATATGTAAAATGCCATCATACTTTGCACGGCAGCTTTTGCTGTACCACTAATGTTGTGACTTAAAGGAGAGGTCGCCTTAATTTGAAGAACAGTGACAATACCAATACTAAATCCGAAAAATCCTGCTACACCCATTGCAGACCAAAATATTGGATTAGCAAGTTGATCCTCGAAAGCTTCGATTAGAACATCTCTCTCAAAAATCACCATGAGAGGAATGAATAGAATAGATGCGTTCATATTATTGTAAAAAGTAAGGCGCCAATGGTTGTCTTCAACAACTGAGAGAATCTATAAATGAAGCGTAAAGCCAGATAATATTGTATGATGAACATTACCAATGAAAAAAAGACAAACCAGGATATATTATCATAGAAAAACTTACCTTTTTTGTAAAAATGGAATTCAAACTGACGAATAAAGATGCAGTCACTCCTGCAACAGTTCCTTTGACACTCAGATTCATTTCTCCTGCTGCGCCAATGTAAAACCCAAATATTACAACTAGAAGACAAACGATGGTGTTGGTGGAAGTCTTCTGTCCAAGAAGAGCGGTACTGAAGAAGACATTAAATACAATTGTAAGGGATCTTGCCACGTTGTAGAAAGAAACTTCAACCCATTTCAAGCAGAGATTGTTGAAAGTGATCATTGCAACAAAAACGACAGATAGAGGGAAGACTCTCATTGCAATAAGTTTCTTGTATTCGGCTTTGGGGAATTGGGCAAAAAAAGATGGTGGTTTATTAGACATATTACTGTTGCCAGCTTCTGATGTGCTGACAGCTGAATAGCCCTTTTGAGAATGTTCTCCACATTTGCCCGCAATCCAGCAGATGAGGCAAGTGACGACGCATTGGAACCAGGTGATGAATAGAGGTGCATTGATGCTTACTCCTTCGCTGGACATTAGAATCTAATTTGTTGAACAAGGACAAGATGTCAGATCATGTATGCGGGACTAAAAACACTGAGATAAATACAAATAATGTACATAATAAATGACACACTTTTTCAAAATGATATCACTCCATTCTGTCGAGATACAGAAACACGTTTGCTTCTTTTTCCCAAAGCAATATGGAGAAAACAGCATCAAATTTTGACGATATCATGACACGCACCTTGTTCAAGTAAACCATTGAAATAGAAACCACCCAATAGGTGGCGACAACTGAAGCGATATAAATTACGTCTCCCATATTTGAATTTTTTAGATAGGTTGTCTCAAAGATTTTTCTTGTTGAAGGATATTTATGTCAGCAGTTGAGCTTCTGTTTGTTTGTTTTGTGGAGTTCTTGATTTGATTGAATCTCAAACGATCACGAATTGTGTTCACGCCTCACTATTGCTAATTTTTATTGTGACCGAAAAGAATCATTGTATGGGATGTACATGAAATTAAAATGCAGTAAGAAATACTATTAATTTCAATTAGGAGCATGTGACCTACGACTAGTAAATAATATAACCTACGTCTAATCCTTTTTGTTCTACATGAATGAAGACACAAACCCGTGAATCGAGCAGAGCACTTTCTTGCTCTACGTAGAATAGAAAGTCGTTCGTAGATTTTTTGTAGAATTTTTCGGTCACAGCAAAAAATCTCAGGAAATGGTTTTTTTTGTTCTCTTTGCAAAAAAGCTCAGTCACTTATTGCTACAGAGTTATACGTAGAACTTGATCATATCTTCTATATGTGTATACTCTTAATCATTGGATTAATCATAATTGAGTTTGAATTATGTCACTCAATCAGTCATAAATAGGGTCGATTGTTATGCCAAGTTATGGTTGAAAAGTGGAAAAAGTCAAAATTTAAATCTTCTTTTTATCTTCCTCTCACCCGTTCATAAAATATAGAGTCAACGGTATGTAAAGTACAGCTATTCGGTAAGTGATTTATTTCACTATACTCTTGTGATCCATTGAAAAATAGCCTGTCCTCACATTTTCCAAACTAAGAGATAAATGTTCCGTTGATGGTGTATTCAACCAAAAAAATCTTGCCAGTATTGATTCAGATAGTTCATTTTAAGTGAAGAATTTGCGAACAATATTGAATTATTGATAGGATTTCTCGAGAACATTGAATTACACAAAGACAATTAATTTGCTCGTTGAGCTCACATAATGCCTTCTGGTCAGTAATTAATGACGCACGTAGCTAACAAATTGAATGCAATTTGGTTTACATGAAAGAGAGATGGACTCGGACAAAATCATCTCCCTCGCTAACGCATCTAAAATAATCTGAACGACAATTATTGAATAAACACAAGTGGTTTCATTTTCTTTCGCTGATACGCGTAACAAACCCTTTTTAAACTACTATTATGATTTCAAACTAGAAGGTATATTTATTATCTTTCATGTATTCTCATTTTAAGCTTTCTTTGTTTCATAGATCTACTCACCTTTGAGAACTATGCTGGTGTAATATGCATATCCTTACCTTTTCAATTAGTTCAAGATACACAGAAAATGATAACTTTATCGAAATATGAATGGTATTTTTGGATTGTTATGACATACAAAACAATTGAAAACAAAAGTAGGAGCAAAAAACAAATATACTTATCATATCTCTCGTGAAATATGATGTGAGTATTGATTTGCTTTTGTTGCTTTAGTGCTATCGTTTACGATACGTACACTCATTAATCTATACTGATGTGGATGATTACTTTCAAATGAAACCATCTGCAGGAACTATGAATGGAAAACATTGAGAAAAAGTGTATCTATGCGTCTTCTTACATTTGTCTTTAAAAGTAGGCATAAAAACTATATACACTCATTTGAACCAACTAATCTGTCATTTTGGTATAAACCTAAATAGATCTCACTTTAAAAACGTTTTTAAAACATATAACAGTAAGCTTATCAATATTACATGTATAGCAATCTATTTTTTCTCCTATACTGAATTGTTATTTATGCTAGATAAAAATTTGGATATAGTTGGAATTTGGGCATATTTAGTACAACTTTTACGTGGACTTGGGCAAAAATATTGCCCGTTTTCCATGGTAAAATATAGTTTTCCCGTAGCTTACATCGTAATCCATTACTAATTTTTTTAACTAAAATATAGTTTCGGAATTTGGGCTTCACAAGTTGCCCAAAATTCTCTCAG
>Ga0209092_10003979_pt1 | contig 12528 bp, 14 predicted proteins | sample FraStrMetagenome_FD_187446 | JGI IMG/M metagenome (GOLD analysis project Ga0209092, IMG submission 187446) | Marine eukaryotic phytoplankton communities from Arctic Ocean - Fram Strait ARC3M Metagenome (SPAdes) (version 2) | ecosystem: Environmental > Aquatic > Marine > Oceanic | place: Fram... | reverse complement strand
ATGACATGTACGACGTACCAGGTATTGAGATCGTATTATCATCAACTTGAGTGCAAAACAGCTTCCCGGGGATACAACAAACATGCATAGAAAAATTTCCAATCCTTATTTGACTCCTAAGCGTTCGGTACGACAAAGCGATGTCACTTCGGCCCAGCATATAACTCCTTTATCAGATGAAGAAAGTTCGAAGAAAAGTTACAGGCTCAAAGAGGGGCGAAGGCGTGCTCGCATCTGGGACGAAGAGTGTCGGATGAAGTCTGAGAATAAGAACATAAATAGGGATATATGTCAGGAAAGTAACGATATAGGGTATCACAAAATCTCGGACGAAGTTTCAAAGCATGTATCTTCACCGAAAAGGCAACTAGAGAAAAGCGATGATGAATCTCCCACTAAACGTCACTATTCCAAGATAACTTCCGACTTCCACCATATCGACTTCCATGGTCATTATGAGATACTGAGGTAATCAATTTATTGAAAGAGGACTGTTTTTGTCAGATTTATATTTATTTTTATTGTGATCGTTCTACTGAAGATTATTTCCAGACGGCAACATGACGGCTTTGCAAAAAGAAAGCATTCAAGAAATTATCAGATGCACCTCAAGAATGAGTTTTCCACAATCCTTAGTAACTTTTTGTAGGGAGCTACATTCAAAATTTGATTCACAACTAACCTACGACAATCTTTTAGAAAGCCCATTATTTCCAGGTAACGTGTCGTACACCGGAAAGATATTTATGGATGCTTTTGGAAACCCATCCATTAAATTGCTCCCACCTCAAGAAGCCAATGATTGTCGTATATATAGAAAGTATGGAACACATCGTTTTCTAACGGTATACATGGACTCTGATGTTCATATAAGTTACAAATCAGATATGTTCAAACAAAACTTCTCAATAGCTTGGAGGAAATATTGCTTTCTCTGGGTGGAGGCAAACCAGTCACCACAAAGATATTTTTTGTTCGCTGAGATGGGGCATGACCTAGACGGTTTTATATCCGTAAATGATGCAATGAATTTTTGTGTTCCAATACGTTTCAACCCAGAAATTTCTATTTCGAAAGTATGCAAGCGGATGAAGCTTTCTTTTTCGAAAACGACTGCTTCTGGAATACTGCCTAAAGATTGTCTTCGAAAAATTCCTGACAAAGTCACCCAACATGGCGGAAGAAAGATAGTTCTCACGGACGGTTGTGGGCTTATTTCTAGGGACGGGATAAATTACGTTTGGTACCATTTTTGCAAATCCAAAAACGAAAAATTCCTCGAATCGAAAGAGTGTAGAGATGACGTAAATTATTGTCCATATACATCATTTCAGGCTCGTATAGGATCATTGAAGGGAATGTGGGTTCTTGACGAGAGCTTGGGAGAAGGAATCAAACTTTGTTACAGAGATAGCCAAAAGAAGTTCAATATTCCAATGAGATCCATGGCCGAATTTGATGATATTTTCGAGGAACTGCACATCGAAAGTTCTGAAAGCCTTTATGATGAGCATTTTGATACAGTAGGTGAGTTTAAGATACCTTCTTAATATATCGTTTCGTAACCTGATAGCAGTACCGATTATTCAGAAGTTTGCAAATGGAGCGAGGCACCGAAACCAGGCAGACTCAATAAACGTTTAATTCAGGTCTTAGAATGTCGTGGAGTGTCCGCCGACTTCTTTATCAATTGTGCGCTTGAGTCAGTTAAATGGCTTCAAGCTATCGAAGGAACCTATGATGAAATGATTAGTGTTTTAAGAAGTGAATTAAACGCAATGCCTCGTGATCGCAATAGTCTACATATGATCGACGATAATATTTTATTACGTATGATTTGTGCAGGAGTTCCAAAATCAGAACGGTTCTTTTCAATATTAATTCAAAAATTTGTGTCGAGCAAAATAAATAGACTACGAGAAAAGGTGAGTGGTCAGATGTTTCGATTACTGTTTTGGAATCATTCTAATCATCGTAACGTCAAGGCGCATTATACGTTGAAGAAAAGTGCGTACGTACATATTCTCCCAGATCATTACGAAATCTTGGGAACGAATGAGATATTTGTTTCAATTAAAGGCGAAGAGCTCTGTAAAGAAGAAGCTTATTACGTGTTAGCTATTCGTTTTCCTGCATTTTTTGCAGAAGATATTCTGAAACTGAAGGTGGTAGGTCGAAAGGAAATGAGGAAGCGATGTAGTATCTACCGTCAGGATATTTATGGTAATTTTTTTGAAAACCTTAAAAACTGTGCAATATTGAGCACAATCCCCTTTCAAAGTTACAGTGTGGCTGAAGTTATGAGTGGAGGTGACTATGATGGAGACCAAGCTTGGATTTGCTGGGACAAAGCAATTCTTGCACAGGTTTGTGGATGTCTTTATTATGTATACCTTCATTCCATTTCACCTAAGAGACTTATCTTTTACTTAGTTCGAGGATGACAGCATATATAAAGACTTTAGCCATTTAGATTTGGATACCTCTAATCAACCTCTGAGCGTCCTATCAAAGAGGTACAAAGAACCAGATGATATGGTGATGTATGGTAAGTATGCACGAATGTTGACACCATCATCTTCAAGAAATCAACCTCATTTGATTCATCTTCCAAGCCGATTGCTCCCGAGAACATAATTATCGTCTCGGTTCGATGTGTAATCGCCTTGATACATACATTGATAGGTAAGATTTAATGTTTTTAATTATGATTATACATGTTGATACTAAAGACAAATGAATGGTGCAGGTGGGGCTTTGATGACAATAGAACAAGAGAATTGGCTAAGCAAGCATTTATTCAGGTATGCTTATTTTCATAAGTACACAATATTACACAACAATGCTAATGGTGCCTTCATTTGTTGCGACGAAGGTTGATAACCCCACCTTTTCTCAAAAAGTTTTATGCGATGGTACTTGCGATAAGGCGCATTGGCAGGTGACTATTTCGGGCGATGATAGCGATCAGGACACACAGCATACGTACCATTCAAACAAGGCCCTAGGAAAAGTGTGGGACACTCTTGACGAATTACGTAAATCCTTTACTAAACAGGACTTTGAACCAAATTTTCATGTCAGAAAAATTGTTGAAGAGAAATTTCTGAAGGACGAGCTATGGGTTCAAACACTTAGAAATCATGCCGACAAGTTGTTCAGAAAATATAACGAAAAAGCTAGAGCTTATTTCTTGACAACTGATGAAGACACCGGGTACCATTATTTCAAAGAATTGTGGTTAAACGCGAGAAATGAATATTTTAAAGATCTTTCCTGTGAAAATGATAGAAGCTGTGCAGCTGCTATATTATATGAGGTCGTGGAGGGGGCTGCTATTCAAAGTTCGTCCTCTTTCCAAAATAATACGACAGTAAGTACTTTATCCGCTTTTTATATCTTCGGAGGAAATCAACAAAAAACTAATATTTTTATCAATGAAGAGAAAGATGATCCCTTATTCGTTCGCTTGGCGAGTCGCCCACGACTACCTTACTAGAATAATATCTGATGGCGACTCATCTTCTGAATTTGATGGATTTGGTGTCTCAATTAGTGTTTGTAGAAAGTACGGAAGATTCATTTTAGGTCCTACTCGTAAATACAAAGAAGGTACATGTTCGTGAGCGGGCATCTACATTTGAAAGTATTTCTTGAGATTCATAGAGATCTTAGCACAGTAAACTTTAAATTATACGATTTATTACTATTACAAGTATAGATGTTAACAATTACAGATTAGTTGAAAAGTCTACGAAAAATCTGGAATACTTAATGATCAACATTTTACGTTGTTAGAAAAATTATTTCTCATATTTGCAGTATTGACCTAAACTGAAAAAGGATTCTTTTTTGTTTTCACAATATTATTGAATAAAACACTCATTTTTCATTTTCAAAGTACCGGTACGATGAACTTAGTTAAATAAAAGCAAGTGTTCTAATTACGCAAAAAATCAACACATGCGCCTTCAGGTTTCAACCTTCGGTTTTACTCACATCCTTGATAATGAAAACCATATGTAACTTGTGAAGACCAAGGAGTGGAGGAATGTCAGACGTACTCCTCAGAATAAATATCTCTTGTTTCATTACGGAAAAGGACGACGATCACTATATCTTCCGATCATGCTACTACTCCTCCTTCGATCATGTGACTACTGAAGGTGACAAGTTCTTGAATAACACAATTTATAGTTGTTACAAGCATAGATCTTAAAGGCTGAAGCAAACGGCTGAAGAAGAAAATACGAAGTCGGACATTATTAGGCAAATACTTGACTACAACGCAAAGTCGTCCACTCATAGGGCATAGATTGTAGGCCGTGAGATTAGTTTTCAAAGGCCAAGAAACAGGACAGTAGCCATTAGGCTTAAGTAGCTTTAAAAGATTATCGTAGACAAGACACGCGGCTTGTTTTTGTCCATACATACCTTTCGCACCTCATAATAAATATATCTATATGCATTGAAGAGAGAATACAAACTTTATAGTGGACGAATTTCTTCCAGCATCAAGCGAAAGAGATTAAAGTTTACAATTCAAAGTTTTTCCTCTTGTCAAGACAGACGGTCACATTAATTTTTCAACTATACTCATTTTGTTAACATCCACTGTTGGAACAGTTACGAAGTACTTCGAAGTTCTCCGTAGTTAAAACTCGTCCTCTTCATCAGTCACTGGTTCAGAAGAGAAAGAGTAGCAATTGTGAGGTACGAAAAAGTATGTACGGACTAGAACTAGTCGCTCGTCTTGCCTATGAAAATATTGTATAGATATTTAAGTCTGATGGCTACTATCTGTGCGTGAATTTACTGGCCTGTGGAGGTTGTGTTGTGTATCAAGTACTAACGAAAGTGTCTCAGGCTCGAACCGTGCAACCGCCCTACAAAATCCCCGGGGCATCTCGAGGTACTCGCCTGTACAAAGTTGCAACAAGGCTATCCGCGGAGGATAGTCGACCTCTCCATGAGTATACAGCTGAAAAGAAGTGATGTTTCACTTCAACTGTAACATCGAAACTAAAAAGTGTAGTTCTTATTTCATCAGAAGTCACGAAACTCTCGACAGCTGATCTCAAAATTAATCCGTTTCAAGGAGTCGAAGGATTCGTTTAGGGTTGCAACGTTTCCACAGGAGAAGGGATTCAGCATTGAGAAGCAGACAGCAGTTTGAATACATCGCACAGGCAAGTGAATCAAGGATTCGATTAAAACTTCAAATTAAAACCGACGTAATCATTTAGGTACACCTGACCATGATACATGATATATCGTCTACTTTTCCTCCAACACCTTGACTATACTCATCGTAATAACGTTTTGCAACCTTTGCGTATGGCGTTTCGGCTTGGTCATCGAGAGAAACTTTTCTTGCCTCATTGCATATTTTATCAACAATTGCTTGGGACGAGATTGACCATAGCTTAGAGTTGATTATTCGTGCTATCCGTTTTTCTGAAATATTGTCAAAGACTCCATCCGAACCGGACACTATAATATCTCCTTTCATTAGTTCGAAAGATAATTTTGTTCCATCTCTAGCACGGTCAGGTGAATCTTCACTTAATTGAAATGGACAGTCAAAATAGTGAATGATATCCTTCGATTGTTTTACAATAACTCCATCGCGAATTACAATTAGTTTGCAGTCTCCGACATTAAGAACTCGTAAAATATTGTTGTCGTCTGGAGGCAATGAAAGTATTGTTAGCCTGTCTTAAAACAGGTGTAGGGAAAAAGATGGTTAACAAACTTACCTATACTGGCGACCAGAGCAGTACTAGCTCCCGTTGCCTGCTTATTCGCAATATCTGTAACTTCGGCAAGGACCGATATCATATCACTCATTGCTATCAAAAGAGAGTAATTTAATGAACATCTTCAACACGTTAAGCAAAACCGCTGATAGAAACACTTACATAATCCATCTTTACCTACGCGAAGTTTGACTTGATTCGCAAGTGTCTTCGAATATAGCGCCTTACCTCGCTCTTTTTCTGCTCCAGATACGCCATCAAAAACTCCAAATGATCTTCCTGTGGTGAAGACTGCATCTTCTCCACCCCATTTGATCTTTTCAGGATGTGGCAAGACTTTACTATTAATTTCTAACCCTGTTTTTGTTTTGACATATTCACTAGGCATGCTCGGCGGACTTTTGTCCGGGACAACGTTTTTCATTTCTTTCTCTGTTGTTTTTGGTTCAATAACAACCTTTTCTTCAATAACCGCAATTTCTCCAGTTGTTTTCTTTGAGCTAGCAGTTGAGAACAAGTTAGAAAAAATTCCATTTGGTTTAACCTCTTGCAATTCTGTTTCGCTTTCATTCTCATTCTCAGTCACTCCAATTTCTTTTTGAACCACCTTGGACTTTGTATCTCTTCCGAAGAAGTTATCTAAAATTCCACTACCGTTCGTTTCCTCAACTTCACTCTCTTCGTCAATTACGACATCATCAATAGAACCACCGTTTCCACCATCTTTCACACCATCCGTTGCAAAAAACTTTGGAAACGAAAAGGATGGCAATTCAAACGACGAAGCCTTATCCTCCTCCTCCTCCTCTCCTGTAAATACAACTACAGTCTCCAAATCTTCCACCACATCTGGAAACGACGCATACGGTTTTTCCCATACACTTTCATCCGTTTTCTTATTAAAGTAATACACCAGTCCAGTATTTTCTTCATCCAGGTATGCCGCCCAATCTCCATCTTCCACCAATGGACCTTGGGTAAACAGCTGACTACTCGTTTGACTGCTGCCCCTTGGATTGTTGAGCGTTATGTAATGTATCCCATTGTTGACCTGAACTATACTCGTTAACCCCGCTGGCGAAAATGCCTGTACGATGGATGCGAGTGATGCAGCGAAGACTAGGAACATGACCATAGTTATAGGTAAAGGTTTCGGACACACGATGATTCCAATTTCACAAACTTTCAAACAAACCGACGAAGTAACTTAAAAGGAATTGACTGACTGACTGACTGACTGACTTAACTTACTAACAAACTAACTAACTAACAAGCTAACTACCTAACTAACTAACTAACTAACAAACAGAAAAGCTCTATGGATGGATGGATTCAAATACTGTATTTAATGTATACGAAGTATATGTAATAATATGTAATGTTAATAATATCCTTGAATGATGCGATGCAGTCTGTAATCGTCAGCCCCCTTATATATTTTCTATCTACATGTATATGTCTCAAAGGTTGAAGGCCGTGCTGGAGGTACAGGAAAACATATGAACATGAACATGAACACGAACACGACGACACATACGAGTACACATCATGCTTTCTCATCTTCGCTCCGATTGGGCAGTGTGTAGTGTGTGTCACGTCATGACGTTGCAAATAGCAATCCTCATATACCTCAATGTGAGGTACTCGTGACCAAATCTTGAGGTTGACGAACCCAAACCCAAACCCAAACCCAAACCCAATTTTTCACTCATATTCCGTAATCGGTAGTGCCGCGTTTCTTGTGTTTCTTCACAATATACACCCACAAACAAAACAATTTTGTTCCACTGTCTACAATATGGGAAACACTCAAACGGCTGTGGAGAAAGCTACTCCAATCGTAGAAAAGATTGAGGCCATGGAAAAGAAGGCAGATAACGATCAAGACCTAATGAAGAGTATGGTCAAAGCTCTGGATTATGATCCATACCTGCCAACGGAGGAAGCGGATGGTATTCCAAGTTCCATTACTTTTCGGCCGGTGATGACTCTAGGGCTGATTGTGTATGTGTTGGCAGTGACATTTCCAGCGGCGATTCTCGTGCTGACGTTGATTTTGGCCAAGCTTTTGCCCTATATGTATCGAACGAATGATTCTGCAGTGGCTCGACGTAAGGCGTGGGTAGAATGGACGAAATCGGAACGGTGTCCGAAGATATGGAAAGATATTATGGTCGATGATGCGTTGGTTATTGAGGAAAATTACTGGATTAATTCTAGGGGTATGGCGCTCATGACTATTACCACTTTGCCTGCTAAAACTCCTATTAAGGGCGTCGTGTGCTCTTGTCACGGGTACTCTGAAAACGCTGGATTTTTGAAACGTTTTGAACATGCTATGTTTGCTAAAGCTGGATATGCTGTTCTTGCGATTGAGTACGAAGGGCATGGTCGATCAGACGGAGATATAACACTGATTACAGACTTTCAGAGACTGTGCAAGGATGTGTCCAAATATTTCACGGAGAAATTGTTGAATGTTGAAGCGTTAAAGGGAAAGCGTGCTTTTTGGATGGGCGAATCTATGGGAGGAGCAATAGCATACACAGTGTATAATATCAATCCAAAGCTCTACTCGGGAGTGATATTCTATGCACCGATGTTAAAAATTGCAGACGAAATGAAACCGCCACAATTTGTCATTGATTTGATTCTTCTACTTGTTGGGGAAATCGGCTCTGACTCTTTTGTAGGCACTCTTCCTCTAAGCCCGACCGCAGATATACAAAAAGCGGTTTTCAAGGATACTCGAAAGAGATACTTCGCACTTAATCATCCTCTAAACTACTCACAATTTCCCCGGTTGGCTACTTCGCGGGAACTTATTGAAATCACTAATCAGATTGAAAAGTCTATGGAATCTTTCGAAGCTCCATTCCTTTTGCTTCACGGTGGGGCGGATACAGTAACAGATCCGAATCTTTCGAAAGAATTTTATAAGAACTCATCTTCCAACGATAAAACGTTTCATCTTTATGACGGAATGTGGCACAGTCTAATTCATGGCGAGCCGAAGGAAAATGGCGGAAAGGTGATGTGCGATATAATCAAATGGTTAAACAAACGCGCTTAAGATCTTAAACCTAAAATTACATTATCCTTTATGTGTATATGTGTACCTAAGTATGCAAAAGAATACATCATTTCACTCAAATGACTAGAAGTATACAGATGTCTTGCAACAGATGAGGCTTACCGTAGACATACACTCGTATGGCTGTGCCAAGAGATTTCTGAGAAGGATTGAATAACGATATTTGGTACCGTTGAGAAAAAAAGGTAATATTGAAAAAATTTCTTCGCTATAAAGTTATACTGGTATATCGGTATGAAAAAGAGCCAAGCTAATAATGGATACGCTGAATCAATTAGCTTGGACCATCGTCGTCGGAACCCAATGCCATACTCAACGCCACACCATTGCCGACGCCCTCCTCACTTGGATCAATATATCGACCCCCCCAAACCATCAACCCATCGACGAGTGATTGCATTGATGCTGTCATATCATGCAAATCATCTGACTGCTTCAAATCAACTTTTGCCTCAGAACTTGATCGATTAGTCAAGAACTGTGAATTTCCACCAGCGCTTAAAGAAAAATGCCCTTCATCCGATATATGCACATTCTTTTCGAACTCGGACTTGATATCTGACGTGAGGCATCTCTTTTCCTCTGAAATTCCAGAACGAGTTGGTAACGAAGTACTGTTACTCTCCGCACTGGAATCTGTCGTTACACCATCAAGAATACTTGCCCATGATTTCCTTAGATTTCTTGATGCATTCAAGTGTTCCTTTGCTGACTTCATGCATGTTTCCAACAGTCCCCTTTTTCTTACAGAATTCCAGTATCTTATGTCATGCGCAAGTGCCATTGTCGCACGACGTTTTGCAACAAACGCTTCGTGATTAATTACTGCAGAATGAATCGCATGAGATTGTGATATTTCAACACGCTGTGAAGAAGTTGCATGAGATGATAGATGAAAAGAAAAAAATTATTAGAAAATAACTTACAACCTCAGCCGCTCTTGATTCCGATGCATCTGGAAATGTTCCCTTTTCTAAAGCCTCTTGAGCTTTTCTCACTGCTAGTTCTGCTGCAGCTTTAGCACTTGTAGCTGTTCGTGCAGCACGGAAAGCATCACGCACATCTTCGGACGCATTTACTGCGGACGATGATAGAGATGCCTGCCAGGCAAGTTCTAATATAGAACAAAATGAGAAGAGTCTGAAAATTAATGTAATCGAAATACTGCAAATTACGCACCATCACTCATGACCAACGAGCTGTAGTATTCTCCTATTGCAGCATTTTCCATTTCTGGCATATTATCAGATATAGCTCTTGCGGTATCTTCGTTTAATGCTTTGAATCTTGAAAAATCATGGAAAAGAGATTGTATCAAAGAGCCTCGCTTTCGATAAACTTTGCAAATAGCCTTGCAAGAGTTGTTCAGGCGGTCGTAACATGAGTCTAGATTTCCAATGATTTCTCTCAATTTGTTTATATCGTCATCAACCGAAACTCCACCCACACCAAATGTCGAGTCATGACCGTAATGAAAACTATTTTGTTCTATTTGTAACTTTCCCTCGTTTCCATGAACTAGCGGGCCTGGATTATCGTTTGGGGCCGGAAGTGGTAAGAGGTCATATTCATCATCAAGCTCGCTCTTTATCGCTATAACGCCATTTTCGAATCCGTTCTCGTTTTCATCACTACCTGAACTTTCAAGCGATGGTAAAGGTGACGAACGCTCATTTGTCGAATTTATCTCTCTCAAAGATCGAAAATCAAATTTGGGGAGAGACGCATGTTGCAGTCTCGCAGATGCAGTCGGTAAACCTGTTACGTCAAGTATTCCATGCAGCTTCAACGCAACCGCTGCTTTTGCTGCAGAGCGTACAACGCTTGGGTTTGAATAGGTATCAAAAGAATAGTACATATCAAGCGCCTTGTCAACAAAAGAAGTATCTGTTGACAACCCTTCACGATTTATTTCTTGAAGTATACTTTTTGCAGAGTCTAACCCAGCTTGATTTGCCTGTAAACATGGATAATAAATGTTATGACTAGTTCTCATAAAGCGCTAATGAACTTTTACCTACCTTTAGAACTGCATTTAAAGGAAAAGACGTTGATAAAGCTGGATGCGCGACCAAATAGTTCAAATATCGTTCGATTGCTGATGTAAGTTCACTCATTTGGCTCTTTTCATTATTTTCTTGAGGATTTGCTAACGAAACTTCACCTCCTGTAGAGCGACGTGGGTACATTCTTGTTGTCGCTCGGGAGTATATCGATTTGGCAAATGAAAAGAGAGTTCTACCTACACCGGTACTTTCGCGATCAACTGCTTTTGGTAAAGATGGGATAATGCGACCACATAATGTTCCACCAATCTGTTTATGTGATAATAATTCGTCATGAAGCCATTCAAAGTCCGACGATTTACGTCGAACTCCTAAAAACGTCCCCACGGTTGATGAACCAAGGTCGACGGTAGGATTGTTAGGTATGAGCGTTAAAGCGAAGTCAATGCAAAGAGAAGATGTGTAAGATAAGGACTCGACATTCCCGCTGATTGGTGAGAGCGAAACCTTCATTGAACTGTCACTGCCATCTGATGATTCACCATCACCTGGCATTTGCTGAGAGCTGCGTTTTTCGTGTGCTGCCAATAAACAATGATTTAGGTCCAACTCTGGTGGCGGTAAGTACGAGCAAGCATCAACATGAACAATATCATTATCATCTTCCTCCATAAAGGAAGACGACACGTTTTGAAGCGAGATTTTCCTTTCGCTCCATTTCCTTTCATGCAACAACAACGTTTCCACATCCAACGGTTCTGGCGGAGTCGGAGGATGAACATCAATTACTACAACGCGATTAAATTCCTCATCACTACCGCCGTCATTCTCTTCTCTAGGTTGATGTCGTACAAAATGCCTCTTTGCCTCCTGATACTGTAATAATGAAATTAGACGACAGAACACCATCCAAGCTTCGATACCAAACTCCACATGATGCTCCAATTGACTCATGGAATACAACTCTACCACCGACGACTTCGACGAAGCAGCAGCAGACTCAAAAGACCCATCATCACATCCATGATTTGACCTTCCTCTAAATTTGTAACCCAAGCCAGCTTCCGCCACAGAACACCAAATCTCATCAAACGTACTCCTTTTCCGACAACGACACTGCTTATACAAATCATCCCTCCTCCGAAACGCCGGACAACGCAAGATAACAAACTCCTCCATCTCCTTCCGATTTAACGTACCCCGACCAGCCGTATCTATAATATGAAACAAACGCTGAAGCCGATCATACTCTTCCCGTTCGTATACCAACTTTTGACTGTTCGACGCATCCTGTAACAGCGGAACCCGTATGGTAAACACCGTACGATTCGGATCACTCCCCTGCTGCTGCTGCTGCTGCTGCTGAGGAAGTGACGTCGAGTTGGAAAAGCTTGCTGCCCACGTAGAACGACGTAATGAACTGCGAAATGGGACATACAGTTCATTTACAATCGTTCGTTTGTTCGTGGTCGTGACGCCAGAGGATACGACGACATGGGTGCTGCTTGTGTTGTTGTTCTTGTTGCTATGAGTGTCATTCGTATGGGTATTGGAAGTAGATGTAGTCTGCGTGGTTTGGTTCATGTTGTTTGGGTGTTGGTATTTGTGATGTTTGGTAATCTATTCGAAATATATTCGATGAATTACGAACGTGTTGTTTGATGTCCTG
>Ga0209092_10003978_pt1 | contig 12529 bp, 5 predicted proteins | sample FraStrMetagenome_FD_187446 | JGI IMG/M metagenome (GOLD analysis project Ga0209092, IMG submission 187446) | Marine eukaryotic phytoplankton communities from Arctic Ocean - Fram Strait ARC3M Metagenome (SPAdes) (version 2) | ecosystem: Environmental > Aquatic > Marine > Oceanic | place: Fram... | reverse complement strand
ATCGTTACTGTATAAGGTTCTTCCTAAGAAATCAACTGCTGTCTTTTAGATTTAAGTAGCAAAGTTTGTCTTCGTCAGAGTGAGGTATTCACAAATCAACGTACGATATAATTTGTTTAAAGTCATTTCAGTAGGAATCATTTTATCGTCACCATGTCGCACGAGGATGAATTTTCCTCTAAACATACATTTCTTCCAATTTATTACTACTTAGTAAGTATGTCATATCTATACAGATTATGTTTCAATTCTTAATACTGCTTAGTTAGTAAGTATGTACATAATGTTCGAACTCTATTTTTTTGAACATGCATTCAGAAATTGATATTTTCGCTAACTTTGTAAGCTTAGAGCATGGGTTTCGGGAGTTTTAAACTTTGTACGTATGGTAAACAAAATCAAAATGTATCTATGCAGCTAAAGTATTTAAATATGACATAAAACCTCGTACGTGATTGATTTATGTTTGCTGTACTGAGGATACATTTCTAAAATGCTTATCTCGTGCTTATTCTAGCTTTAAAACCTCTATAATTAAAAAAGGAAACCGGATTCTTTTGTATGTATTAGCTCGGATATTTCTAATATATTTTTACATTTGAGAGCACCAGTACATATTTTGATATTGGAAAAGTTCGTAGGAATTTAAACAGGCCACATGTGTTGAAAACTTAAAATGATAATTCTTGAACCGTAAGAAGTCACAGAAAAGCTCGGTTCTTTTTTCAGAGACAAATAATAGATTGGAACAAATACCTACTGCACAGTCAATATACTTTTGAAAGGCCTAAGTAAAAGTAGATAAACGAATCCAACACGTCCGTAAGACTGAGGATAATCTACATGAACATTATAGATACTAATTCAGGACGTACGATCTGACATGTTAAACACGCCAAAAAAAATTGTGTACTGACTATGTATGTACATCTTGATGGTCTATCTTCAGTACGATATTCTGTTAAATCTGGATTGACCAAAAAATTGAGACGTCGAGAGAATTCGTTATAGAGTTGTTGCGCATGAACTTGCTGACATGTCTCAGTCCAACAACGACTACGGTAAAGCTCCTTTAGCTGGAACTGATTCATTAGGATCAGGAGTCGCAAAAAGTGGTAGAGGGAATATTTCCGTACCAGACTCTAATAATGCTGCTCCCGGTGATGGGAATGGAGGATTTTATGCTACATCATCATTTCCAGGGCTTGTTGTAACATCTGAGGAGATAAACTTTTTGGTTTATCGCTATCTACAAGAATCAGGTAAGGAATTTTCAAAACGGTCCAAGTCGATAAAGAGAAGTCGTTGCGGCGAGTTGTTTGTTCATTCTTGCTTGTATGCAAATCGTGCCATTTGCTGAATCCATTTCATTCGCATCGTACGTGCTAATCCATTTACCCGTATAAATATTTCTGGTTTGGATTTCCTCTTGATTGTAGGACTACATGCAAGTTTTTGTATGTATGTAGTATATATGAATATGTAGCTGATTATGATGGATTCATATTTGGTTGGAGCTACGGTACCTTATTATCTCGTATAATACTTCGAAACCGGAAACTTCAAAGTTTGACGAGCATTTATCACATGATCAAAATAGGTGCCATAACCATCGTATCCTTTGTATGAACCTTGTGAATCATACCATTTTCTTTTACGAAGTTTTTAATACTTAATAATTCGTATGTATGTGTGGCCGGTAATGTGCGAAATGAAAGCATATTTTGAGACTACGATTTGTATAATGGAAACGGTACTATAGTACTGTATCAGGGCCAATTATTTATGATTGCCAATCGCGTAAAACCATAGAGCGCTGAAGAAGAAAATAGAAATACCTATTCCTACATTTTTTTGTAGCAATACAAACTAGCCCCGTCCTCTCCACCATTTGTGCTTGTATGTTTGTATACCTACGTAATAGCATTTCACATTCAAATTTTTCGTACCAACTGTACTAACGTACTCCTTTTATTCGCTTAAGTCTTTAATTCTGCTTCTTTTCTTGACATGAACTTGAAACTTGTTGAAAGGCCTATCAGAGATGGTTTCTGATTTATTTGTTACCTTTTCCTGTTTTCGTTGAATGATTACTAATAAGATACGTATGTATGCGTGACTATGTCAATGTAAATACAGATCTTCTTAATCTGTACCTCTCTACTGCGACTCTTGTATACTTGAACTGGTTTTTGGATATTGTGCTTCATTATGCAATTTGGTGTCAAGGACACGTGGAAATTTTCTACCTACGCATCTTGAATTTTTGAAAAACAAACCATGTGTGATTCTTTTACTAACGGATTCACGAACGTACTTTTCTTCAGGTTTCGTGCATAGTGCCTTCACTTTTGCATACGAAAGTTCAATCGCAAAAAATGCATGCAAAAATGCTGATGTCCCTCCTGGTGCGCTCATCACCTTTCTGCAAAAGGGTTTACAATATTTAGGAATTGAAGAAAATTTAAACGAAGACGGATCGGAGAGAAAGCGTAAAAAACGCCGAAATTTACAGGGAAACACAAACCGAAATGCAAGTGGCGGCAGTGATGACGAATCAGAACCATCTCCTGATCTTGAGAAATTTTCTTTGCTCTCTCCCCATGCATGTAGAGCTCTAGGACGAAAAAATCCACCAATCAGGTTGAACGTTCCTCCAGCTACGGCAACTGCAGCTGTGACAGCCAAGGTGGCCGCAGAACAAGCAGCTCAAGCCAAAAATAAAGGAAAGAAAAATGGAGATTATGGAGGGAAGAGAAATGTTTCGAATGCTTTGGGTAATACTGAACAACATGCATTATCTTCCAAAAATCAATATCCTCAATATCAGACTCACACAAATCTATCCCCAGGACGAACTAATCAATCTGCGACTAACTTCAATGCAGTTGCGGCAGCAGCAGCAATGAGACAATTGCATGAACAAGGAAAACCTGTAACACCTTCCATTCCAACAATGGGAGCTGGTGGAGCTTCTTTTGTAGGGGCTCGTCAAGTTAATATGGGGACTCTTCCTCTTACAAACAATGCTGGGATGTTGCATGCGGGCCAATCCAATCCAAAACCTTCTGATAATTTTATCGCCGCACTTGCTAATAGAAACAACACGATGGCAGAAGTACCAGGATATAAACCTAGAAAGAACAAAAACAAACCGACCGCTCCTATTCCCGGTGCCATGCCTCAGACTAATGCGATACCTAAACAAACTCAAGGATTTCATTCACTACCGGGTTCATTTCCGAATCAAAATTCTTTTCCAGGTGCTCTTGATGCTGCCAAAGTTGGAGACAATGGATCTCAACAACGTGTTCAAGCTTTAATGACTGTAGCAGCAGCAAATGCTTTAGCTGGAAATCCAGCTATGAATATGAGACCACAAAATACAGTAGTTGGGGTTGATACGAATAGAAACCTACAAGGTAACAATAATCTCATTCAAAATGTAATCGCAAATTCCACTCTGAATGTAAAAAATCGAGGTGCTATTTCGCAACTGGATAACTTCAGAAATGCTCCTGTTCCTGGTCGCCCAGTATACGGAAATGGCGCTCAACCAACGCCACAACTACCTACGTCCTCTCACAATATATCACAACCAAATGCAGGAATAGATCAGAACGGTAATCTTGATGATACACCGACCCAGATTTTGCCTAGTGAGATTGTAGAACTTAGTAAACATACTTCAGAAGTTTTCATGTGTTCTTGGAATCAAGTGTATCCATACTTAATCGCTACTGGCAGTGGGGACGCATCTGCACGAATTTGGCAAATGAACGGCCCCACGTCAAAATCTGGATGCGGCAATTCAAAGCTTTTGAAACATGGTAACCCGACGGACAAAAATAAGGATGTAACAACCTTAGGTAAGCTTATTCTTTTATTCATTTCTTCACCTAAAAACACGATCATTCTCTCACCTGTTTTTCCACGACTTTGTTCGTAAAGAATGGTCACCTGATGGAAATCAGCTCGCCACCGGAAGTTATGATGGTGTAGCTAGGGTTTGGAGAAGAAATGGGGACCTTGTCCACACTTTAAGAACTCATCGTGGTCCAATCTTTTCTCTGAAATGGAATAAGCGTGGTAATTACCTGCTCTCAGGTAGTTATGACAAAACAACTATCGTTTGGGATGTTTCAGGAAAAAATGCGTTTGTGAAACAGCAATTTGACCACCATTTTGCTCCAGCATTGGATGTTGATTGGAAGGATGATCACACTTTTGCATCATGCTCCACAGATAAATCAGTTCACATATGTACTGTTGGTGCCGCTCAACCAATTTTTACGTATACTGGTCATACTGACGAGGTAAATGCTGTGAAATGGGACCCTTCTGGAACTCTTCTTGCTAGTTGCTCTGATGACTGCACAGCAAAAGTTTGGGACGTTAATATCAATAGGAATCGCAATGTTCCACTCTATGATTTCAAAAGTCACAAGCAAGAAATTTACACTGTCAAATGGTAAGGAACTATTTGCGATTCATGTTTTCTTTTTTTATTTATTCTAAATCTCACACTTTATGTTAATCCCACGTATCAATGCTTAGGAGCCCAACTGGAAAAGGCTCTCCAAATCCAAACAAGCCTCTTATGTTGGCTACAGCTTCATTCGATGGTACTGTCCGTTTGTGGAACATACAAAATGGAAGCTGTATAAGAATCTTATCCCGTCATCGCGATTCTGTTTACTCCGTTTCATTTTCCCCATCTGGTGAATATTTGGCAAGTGGCTCTCTGGCAGGTCAACTATATATTTGGAATGTACAGGATGGTCGTCACATTAAGAGTTACAAAGGGGAAGGAGATATCTTTGAAGTTGCATGGAATAAGGATGAAACTCGCGTTGCTGCATGTTTTTCATCTAATGTTGTTGCAGTCATAGACTTTAAAAGGTAAATTCTTAGTTTGATTCCAAGTGGTATGACCATCATAAAACTCGTCTAGTTTTGTTATGAGAAAGAAAGCAGTCTATTTTAAAGAGGCATATCTGAATCGTTTTTCAGAATTAAATTAATTAATTTATATGGTATAAAATTTGCTTTGTTGAAGAGTAGCTTGCATTTAGATGACAATTCTTATTGTATAAACCATATTAATTGAATGTTTGTGAAGCTCTTTCTGATTCTAAGGAACATAACGCTTCCTTTTTTCAAAAAGTTGGAGAGAACAATTTAGTCGAGCATTTTATTTAAGAATAAAAAGAAGAATTCTTTAGAGAGAAATGAGCACTTGTACTCGACGAGCATATTATTTTATTGTCACAATAATTTAATCGTTCATCATCATATGTATTGCTGTACTATGATATCTTTGCGTTAAGTATCTATCTTGTATGAAGTTTTAAATATTTTATATAGCACCAATCGATTCTCATATAGTCCGTTACTTCCTTAAATGGTTTCGTCAATATCTTAAATATAATGTTTTAGATACGAACACAACTATTTTAAATTATTCGTACGGAATATTGAGAAGTAGATTCTATCTCTGCTGTGCTGTTTTCCATTCCTGTGATGGAATGAATCGGTCCTAAGTAAACAATTTAGTTAGGATTAAAATGCTCTAGTGTGAGTTGAACAGGAATGAAGTTCTCATTAGGTAGAAGCAGGACCTTGCTATGTAATAATTAATTATTCCATACTGCTGTAAGCGTCTTTATTTTTATCTGATTTAATCAGAGAACTACTTACTTCCAGAGAGAGAGGGTAAACCTAACTTAGTTGTGGTCCCAACTAAACATTTCAGTAACATTCGCTTAATTATATACCTGCTGGAAAAAGAGAAGAACACATTGAGAAGTTTCACAGTGTATAGGATATCAACAAAATTATAAGCCGAAATAGCTTGCGTGTAAGTCTTGAGATCCTTTCCTTATTAGGATAACAAAAAATATGCGGGGCCTACACAGAATTGCATCTCTCGGTTTATCAGCAATATTAGTCTTGAGTTTAAGTGAACAAACACTTTTTAGAAATGTGGAAGCCGTGGCAAAAGGTCTTACAGGAGTAGACATGTTTCCAGGCTTAATGGATCCTACCTATTCCATGTTGACTGAGATATTGGCTTCACATGTGGTTTCGAAACACAAGGAAAAAGAATTTCGAGATTTGCAATCAAACGCGTTGTCGACATCAGATTTAACAGAGTTGAATCAGTTCTTAGAAGGGCTTATAATCAAGCTTCCTGATCAGGACTCATACCCACAGATTAACATCTCTTCATTACCTAATTCAAACATAGCCACAAAATCGTTTTCCCTAAGAGAAATAAATATTGGGAGAATCACGGACCAACAAGCTCCTACAATAATTGAAGATATTGCTGATGACAAATACAACTATATGGTACAGTTAAGTGGTCTAGATTTAGTCAGTGTTCTCGACTTTGAGGTTGATCTTGGATTACCGTTTGAATTCTTGCAACTTTGTGGTAGATTGAGGGTGGAAGTGGCAGATGTTACTGCGAAATTTGATATCGCGTTTAAATCAGAAGATCTTGACGTCTACCCACCTTCGTATGCAGAACTTGAACGATGCAGACTAGAAATCAATGTTGAATTGATAAAAGTCGACGGCGACAATGTTCTGTTTGATATTGTTAACCAATTTGAATCCTTGGCTAGATCACAAGTGGAAGATATACTTGATTCCGCTCTTTGTAATCTAATACGAGATGCTGTTTCTGGATCAATTACATCCGCTTTAAGAGGAGCATCAAATGTAGTAAATCCTTACACAGATCCCAATTTTGGACAAGAAAATGATCTCATTGATAGTGAGGTGGCAGCTTTTCAAAAAGCCAAAAACATCGATAACACAGGAATTGACTTTTCCAATACCAATTCTCCCGTTGGAGGTATTATTGACTTTCTAATAACGCTAGTAGATAGATTTCTCTCTAGTGAAGTAGAGGATACAGAGAACACCGATGGAAAATCACGTGACTTAGGTATTAACACTCTTCTTCGTGGTAACGTTCTTGATGAAGATAGAAAATTTGTATGGGAAGAAGAAATAGTATTGTATGATAATAATACTGCATTAGATGTAAAACTTACGTTAGAGAGAGCCGAAATTCTGGGACTAGATACATTCACGAGCTTTGAACCCTTACAGGCTATTTCCCAAACCTTATCAAGTAACTTTGAAATTCCAAGCTTACGATTTGACATCATTTTAGGAGTAGAACTAGGTACTGGATCCAATCCAGAAAATGATGCACTATTGATGTTTATTCCTAAGAAGTTCACAGACAGAATTTCATTATCTTTTGAATTCACCGATATATTTTTGAATACCTCTGCATACATTATCTTGGAGGAAAGCAAGCTTGAAAACATTAATCTTGGATCGTTTCTGAACACAACAAATTTACTTCCTTGTTCGCTTGCCTCCATGAAAGAATTCAGATTGGATGAATTGACAGCTTCAATCGATATCAATACACCAAGGATGGATCGTTTTATCGACGAAGCCATTGGTGCCCTCATGAATAACATATTTGATGCCATATCATTCATGAGTGATGCAATCCTAGCCAACGCTTTGCCAAGATATCTTTCTACAACGGGGAAACAAAATATCACCGATATTGCCAAATTTGCCATTCAAAACATTACGGCAGAAGAGTGTCCTACTTTTTCCAGTACACCTGAAGCTTTTATTGACTTTCGAGATTTGTTGCTTGAAGAGGATGTAGCAAGAGAGGCGGGTGCCAGTGGGACACTTCCCTATGGTGACGTTTGTCCATTCGTTAAGAAAATTATCGACGAAAATTTTGTACTTCCTAGGGAGGATGGTTCGCCTATTATAAATAACCTTGTTGCCAACGCTACCGCAGGACAATCTGGCACTGAAGGAACAATTAAAGTCAACCAAACTATTGACCTTGCTCTTTGCTTACCAGATCTCTCCGCAAATTTTGGTTTGAAAGAAGTAATCATTGAGAACTTAGACACCTTTGATTATCCTTTTGAAATATTTACGCCAACCGATCAAAATGTCCTTAGCAATCGATTTGTTTTGGGCAGCGAAACGAGACCTCTTCGCCTAGGTGTAAGATTTGAGACTTCCATCAATGCTACTTCACGTGATCTAAATGAAAAGAATGAATTTTATTTAACCATAGATACGAAAAAGTTTGAAATAGTCTTCGCTGTGATTGCAAAGTTTTATGAAGAGAGTTTCATGCAATTTCCAGTCAATAATATGGCAAACGTAGATTGCTGGCTTGCAAGTCTGCCTGATTTCAAAGGTACAAATGAAAGAGCTCTTGGAATTGATGAGTTGGAATTAGCATTCGAAGATTTAATTATTGATCTTGATTGCATTGAGTGTGGAAGCCAACGAGATTTACCTGCTGTATTGGACATACTCAAAGGTCTTGATGGTTTTGATGTGGCAGCTCGTAGCTTAATTACATTTGCAAAAGAATTTGTCCTCTCTATTGGTAATCAAGATGCTATCAATGAAATGATTCACAATGCACCGAAGAAGTGCCCTCATCATCCGGCTTTTGAAGGAACTGTGGACGATGCAGCAAGACCTTTTGTTAGTCTTCTTGCTATTGCTGCAAGTGGTGTAGCGAGTTTAGGTCAACAGGAAGGAGAATCAAGCGAAGAAGTCGTGGAAGAGGAGCAAGGACCAATCTGCATTGGCTTGCCTACCAGCAGTGGTAATGAAATAAATCTACCATTTTCAAGAGATGCTCACGAGTCTCTCATATTTTTGACACTACTTGTAGTCGAAATGGTGTTGGTCACTTTGTCACTCTCAACCGTGAAAACTGTAGATTTCACGCCCAGTAACCTGCTTGAAGTTCAAGACTCTTTGAGTACTATGAAAACAGATAGCTTGCTGGATTTCTCAAACTTGAATGCCACTTTTTTGAACTGGTTAGATGGACCATTGAAGTCAGCAAATGCTACAGTGTCAAACTTAATTGATGATCCCACACATGAAAATGGCAAAGACATCGGAGCAAACGTTTACATCCGAAGAGTCCTAAGTGAGGATGGATCGTTGACTGTACCGATCAATTTTGAGCTGAACTCTACTGCTGTAAACATGCCTCTTTCCGTGAATTACGTTAAACTCACAGGCCTTGACTCCTTCACAAAAGTTGTTCTTATGAAAACGATCGCCCCCCAGACGTTACAAAGCGAATTCGAACTTGAATCTTTGGACATAGAACTTTCTTTGTCAATAACAAGTCCAAATACTCAGCCCCGGAGTGCTGATTTCATTAGCACATCAATGGATGCAAATACAATCACAGAAAATATCACTATTTCCTTTGGATTGAAGGACATCGGCTTTGATTTAGGTTTGTTTCTTGGCCTTGGCGAGGAAGCTTTTAGAACTTTCAATCTTGGATCTGTATTTGACACCAACCAACTAATTTCTTGTTTGGTAACTGTGGTTGATGATGTTCACATTACAAGGCTTCTTATGTCTATTGGCAGTGTCAAGAGTTTAGGAATAGAGGGCTTCCTTTCCGATGAACTTAAAGATGTCGTCTTGAATTTCCAATCCTTACTATTTGATTCATTTGAAAGCGATATCTTGGCTGCAGTACCAATCCTATCTGATGGCTTATTGAAAGAAATTGCAAATGGAGCAATTAGATCCTTTTTATCTAATGTTTCTGCTTGTAACCTATTTCAACAGGCCAGTGGAGATGGTTTTGTTGATTTCCGAGATTTATTTCTTCCTCCCGCTATATCATTGGCTTTAGGTGGCTCAGGAACGCAACCATATGGTAATATATGGTCTACCATTTATGGTCTTGTGAAAACGTTTCTCCTCGATCCGAATGAAAATGGCGTACCGAAAATTGGGGACATTCTAATAGGTCCCCTGACAAGCGGCCAATCAAATGAAACGGGCACTTTATTCTTCAAAAACCCCGTAGTCGATTCAAGTTTCGATTTGAGTAGAAGGTTTAGATCAGAGGGATTTCTGAATCTTACTGCATTATATGACACTACAATAAAAGGCTTGGATGGGATCAATAATCCACTAGTCTTATTGGCTCCCGTGGGTGCTCACGTTCTAAATAATTCTTTTAGTTTTGGTTCTAATTTGAAACCAGTGGAAATATCAACGAGTGCAAACTTAAGTGTTGTAGATCAAGATGGATTTGCAACCACGAATACGTTTGATATTTCTCTAGCATTTCCAAAAATTGGATTGAAAGCTTTACTGATGGCAAAAATTGATGAGAAGGCTTTCATGGGATTTCCATTTGAAGATGTCGTCAATGTAGATTGTTGGATTGCTTCATTACCCTCTCGTGAATTGGACGAATTTGGATTGGCAATCGAAGGCGAAAATGTATTTGCGGGAATAGATGATATTGAAATAATATTAGAGCAATCAACAATAGAGATTACTTGTCGCCAATGCGACGATCCAGAATTACAGTATTACGCTGAGATGTTCACTGGTGTATCTTTTGCGTTCTTTACTCAAAGTTTCATAACTAGTGGAGCGATACAAAACATCATAGATAAATCCATTTTTTCAGCTGTCAGAAAATGTCCACATAGTCCTGAGTACGATCCAGAATTTGCACAGATAGAAGAGGAAGGACCAATCTTTGATAGACTTGATGCACCAGATTCTGGATTTACTTCCACAACTACATTTTTCATTCTTTTCGCCTCATTTGGAGCTCTTTTCACAGTTACATATTGTGCTGGATATGTTGTTAACCGATCGACAAAAAGGAAACATGCAATGTGGTTAGCTACTCTATCAGACAATGAAATTTTAACTCTCTATATGGAGCATAATCACGAAAGAGAACAACAAAAAGAGGTATCAAAGATGACAAGTTCTATGTTTACAAGTCCCGAAATTCCTGTGTTTATTAGATATAGTACGCCACTGATAGTCCTAATAAATATTGGACTGTTTGTAAGTGGTCACCTCAATTTAGGCGCCACAATTGATGTCACTTTCTTCTTTGCTGGACAACCATTTTCGATCGAGGGGCTGTATACGTATGCGATCCTTACCTTGGTAGAAGATATGTGGAAAAATGCGATTAAGGCTCTTGCTGTAGTGGTATTTATTGCCTCAGTCCTCTGGCCTTACACGAAGCAGGTAAATTCTTCTTATCAATTCACAAAATGCTATTGGATTTTCTATATTTTTGTAGAAGTTCTAACAATAGTTCCCAATTCATGGCCTTCAGACTTTAACTTTTTTGTTGTGGTTTGCTCCGCCATACCTAGTATCTGTTCAACGACGTGGTGCCATTTATAGGTATCTTGATTTTCTTGCAAAGTGGTCAATGATTGACATATTTATCATCATCATTGGTATGGTTGTTTTTAGAGTAGAGCTGACAAGTGGATCAAACTTTCCAAAGGATTACTTTGGTCTTGATTTGATCATGATTCCATTGTGGGGCCTTTTTGCAAATATGCTTGCTCAAATCGTTTCCCAGATTAGTTCTCACTGGATTATTTATTATCAAGATAAAATAACCATGAAGGCATTACTAAAGTTGAGCGAAAATGATGCTTCGTCTGACACAGATGAAATGAGTGGTGAAGATGTGAATGCAGCAGAAAGCTTTGACACATTTGACCAGCAATATGGGAGTTCCATTGAAGAAGAAAAAGGAACAAGAACAAGACATGAACAAAAAACAGCTCTATGCGATCATCGCTTTTACTTGAGTGGAGAATTGAGAGGAAACAAAGTTAAGATTAGAAATGAAACGAACATTTTTGTTGGCTTTGTAGGATCATTGACAATATTTTGTATCTTATATGGTACTTTTGCTCAATATCTTCGAATTGATATGACTGGAGTAATTGCTGGACTAATATCAGCTGGTAATGACGGTGCAGAACCTGTGATCCACCACAGTGTTATTACTGTTGCTCAAACGATGATAGGTGTCGGGGAATTTGTGGGAACTACTTCAGCGAAAGTTGGTGTTGCAGTCTTAGCATTTGTCATGATCGCAACATGTGCTGCAATTCCAGTGCTTCAGTGTCTGTGTGTGTTAGCACTTTGGTTTGTTCCAGTAACAGAAAAAAGGAGATCTCATTTGATATGGACAATTGAGATTCTAAAAGCTTGGCAATATTTAGAAGTTTATTTTTTGGGTACACTAGTAATGATGTGGCAAGCAAATCCTATATCTGAAAGTCTTATTCTAATTGTGTGTTGGGGACTCAGGGACTTTTTTGCAAGTTTGGCTGAATTTGGTGTTCTCTCAGAACAACAATCAAGATGTTTTTTGATCAATGCAAGTTTAGAATTATCTGTTATAATCCATATTGCAGCAGGTGTGTTATTGTGGTGGATAACTAAGTTTGTATCTGATGCCGTGGCGCAACAGAGCGAAGATCTGAATATCAAATATAAGGTGCACGGCGTTAAGAGGGAATCAGAGAAAGTTTTTGGAGAAGCGGCTCATATTGACAAAGATTTCGACAAGATAATATCTGATTTGGTGCATTTACCAGTTCGCTTCACCGATGCATTTCCTTGGGCAATA
>Ga0209092_10003976_pt1 | contig 12535 bp, 11 predicted proteins | sample FraStrMetagenome_FD_187446 | JGI IMG/M metagenome (GOLD analysis project Ga0209092, IMG submission 187446) | Marine eukaryotic phytoplankton communities from Arctic Ocean - Fram Strait ARC3M Metagenome (SPAdes) (version 2) | ecosystem: Environmental > Aquatic > Marine > Oceanic | place: Fram... | reverse complement strand
CGAAATAAAAAGCTATGCTAAATACTGATATTGATATTGATATTGATATTGATACTGATACTGATATTGATACTGATACTGATAGTGATACTGATACTGATACTGATAGTGATACTGATACTGATATTGATTTTTTATTGTAGCATTGAATTACTCATACTACATATAGTCCCCCCATTGGATACGGAAGCACAACATATACGATATGCGACCTATCTAGTGGAGAGATTATTGGTATATACACCTTTGTATGGGTAAATAAAAATTGAAGTAAAATGAATAAACTTATTTAATACTATAACTAAAACATACTTACATTCGATTGTAATAAATATGAGCATTTCTAATAACGGTATTGAACATGAAAAACCCGTATTTCGCAAGGATATTTTACATAATATGATATCCAATAAAAATAAAAATAGATAATATACATACATTATCTATTTTTTCTGTAATTAGTTTCTACATTCTTTATCGTAACATAGAGTTTCCAGTTCCACTAATACCTAATTTTCTAGGTTCTCCATATTCAGTTTCACGCTTATTGAATGTGTCACTAGGTATTTCAGGTGTTTTAGTATTTGATAATGGACAATTTAATCCTTTGTATGGATCTGCAGTCCATGCAGTGTTGGCTGAATAAACACCACAATCGGAAAACATTCCTGTAGCTGATTTTCGACATTTGTAATCTACAGTAAATTTATGATCATTTGGGTATTCAAATTCAGTTGTTGGTAAAGCATATTTTTCTTGTTCTGCTCCAGGAAAGTCTCCCATTGTATCGGTTGTTTCTCGGTCAAATGCCTCTGGGTTACTGGGCTTTAAATGACTAATCATTTCTTCAGTATATCCATTACTTACAGTCAATATTTGCGTATCTTTAATATAGTTAGAATCGGCGGTACCAATTTTATAAGAGCCTGGAGGTTGTATTATATTTTGTACTTGCTGAGGAGTAAATGCTTCTTGAGAGAAAAAGATGCTTTTTTGAAAAATATATTGTTGATAAAGGAAATACAGAAATATTAAAATAGCAATACAAATAAATACTTGTTCTGTCATATAATCTAATATTAGATTAAATAATGAAGAGACAAATATAAATTACAAGTAAAATCAACTAATTTATATTATATTTTTATTTACACATTCGAGTCATTTTCACATTTCTACTTCGTTTCATTTTTCTACTTCGTTTTACTTTTCTGCTTTGTTTCACATTTCTACTTTGTTTTACTTTTCTACTTCGTTTCACTTTTCTACATGATTTCACCTTTTTATTTTTATTGCTTTTTTTAATTGACCTAAATTTACCATTTCCACCCAAATGCTTCAAAGTAACCGATTGTTTTGGAACAAATAATATTTTTAACATATCAAATAATAAAAAGCTCGTAACATAAAATTCACAACCAGTTCGAATATTAGTATTATACCATTCTAGTTCAGCAATATTATTTTGCATTACCTCGTCAGATGGGTTGGTTATACCTAAAATTTTATAATAATTTCTATAGAAATCAACGTCTTTTTGATTAAAAAACTCTGAATAATTGCATTCATTCGGATTTTTATCAGGACTTCTATCCTCTCTTCTCATATCAAAACCTGTAATTGTATCTGTACCTTGATTTGGTATTTCATTCACTCCGAAAACAGGCTTAGAATTGCGAAAATAGGAATCAAACCTATTTCCAGCATAGGTTGCTATTCCTTTTTTAACATGACCAATAGACATTATTTCATCTCGTTCTAATTTAAAAAACAATAATTGTTTGTCATCTTCAGCTTTAAATGGATAATACAATAAAACACTTTTAATCTCACTTTTTTTATCGTGAGAAGTTGGTTCATCGCATAGTCCTTCTAATGGTGGATTAATACTTCTTTCAAATTTTGTTTCATTTGTAGGAAGACATGCGATATTTTCTCCTTTTCCAGAAGTAAATACTTTATTATGAGTTTTATGTGTTTTTTTTACAGTAACTAATTTTGATGTAACATCTTGGCCACGAACATTTTTACCAGGATTATTACATAAATATATACCATTTTCCACTTTTAATTGGTTATATGTTAGTAAATTAAACAGTAATTTCCCAAAATCACTAAATACAATAGTTCCTGCTGAAAAACAAACGTTTCCCTTTGAAAAAAGATTAAATATTGAGTCTATAAATGATCTTATTTGTACATCACTATATGATGCGGTACCATATGTTTTATCTAAAAATGGTGTATTTAAGTAGTTGATTACATCATCGCCTAGTCCATGACTTAATTTCGCTCGTAAATCATCATCTGTATATTCTTCATTTTTTTCTTCAGATTCGTGAGTTTTATCAAATACTTTAAACATTCAATTCCTATTAATCTATATTAAGATTATTATAATTAATAGGAATTTAATTACTGACTATAGGTGTTCATTTCGATTTTATCTTTCTTGTTTTCACCTTTATCTTTGATTTTTTTGAACTCTTTGAACTCTTTGAACTCTTTGAACTCTTTGAACTTCTAGATTTCCTGCTAATTAATTTATCTACATATTTAGATTTACAATGTTCATACAAACCTTTGTCGGTAATATATTTTTCGATTCCAGGCGTCGTAAAATTCTGAATGTTTTTCAAAGAAGAATAATACACATCAAGTTCTTCTCTTACGCGATTTCCAGCAGCGGCTCTGTAAGCCTCAGGGACAAGATGTTTTGGTACAAACGTAATTCTATCCATAATCAGTTTTTTCACTCCTTCGAATGTAGATTCTTTTTTATTAGATGAAATATATTCTTCAATCATTGATTTAGTAATCTTGTTGGATTTGAAATAATGAGATACTTCTTTGGGGTAATCGCCGTCAGCATCCTTCAACAAGTATTGTAATTGAATGCTTTTATAAACATAATTGTCGGATTGATTAACTCCAATTAATTCAGCGGAATAAATATCGTAACATATTGATTTCACCATGAAAAGCAATTTCAACGAGTTTTGTCGTCCTCCTTTTACAATTTGTATCATGTTTTCAATACTATTTGCTAAATATACATTTTCCTTTTGCTTGCTAGTAAAGTATTCTAAACTTTTCATAGTTGTTCCTGAATCCTTTTCCTTTTTACCAAAATGAATATCCTGTTCATTTACGACAACTTTAATATTGGAAGGAACTGAATATGTGGTGTTAATGTATTTCACCAAATTATGTAACATATAGACTCGGTCTTCTTCATCGACGCAACGCACCCAAGGCTTATTGTAGTATTTATTAGTCGGTACAAAATGATATTCGACATTTACTTTATTGTCGAATTTAGAAGAGATGTAGCTAGATATATTAAAGGCCAATTTTCCAACGGCTCGTGTAGGCGGAGAAAAAACACCACCGTCCCATATATATATTGTTTTTTTAATTGTCATATGTTCTGTCTTAATATATGGAAATAAAATAAAGTATTACGAGAGATATTTAACGATAATATACCAATAAATACGCCAATAAATAAGCCAAACAACATAATATTTATTTTATATTTATTTTATATTTATTTTATATTTATTAAGTATATACATGTCGAGTGATAATGATAAAAATAATAAAGAAGATACGGATAAACCTAAAGAAAATGATTGGAAAAAATTTGGACAAGGTGTATTAACTGCATTTTGTACCGTATTAGTTATAGGTTGGTTTGGAGCAAATTTTGTATATTACACTAGAATTAACTTAGACCCTTTTTTTCCAAGTGATATCGAACAACGTCCTTATACCGATGAAAATAAAAGTGGGAATACATTACCACCGGTATTTCCAAACATAGCTAATAATTCATCTAATATTAAACAACAAGGTGGTAGAAAAATGAAAGGTGGAACAAAATCAAGTGGTTGTGGTATGCCAATTGATTTCACAGAAAGTCCTTTATTTAAGAACGAATATTTTAGAGGAACATTTGATTATGGTACTCCATATCAAAATCGTGACAATGGGTTCATTCCTACATGGATTTCGAACAAAACAAAGCATTCCTATTCACAACTTCGCCATTTTGTAAAAATGATTATTGATCTTCTAGCATCAACATGCGCTATGGTACCTGAACCAATGAAAGATATAGTACCATTTGTATTAGGTCCAATTGTCATTGGTATTATCATATTCGTTGCGTCTTTTTGGTGGATACCAACACTGTTTAGTATATTTTGGAATGAAAATCAAGAATGGGGGTTGGTACTATCCATCGTCGGTTTATTTTTCGGTTGGACATGGGCAACACTTGGTATATTAACAGTATTTCAAATTGTTGGAATATTATTTAGTTTTATATTGTTACCGTTTTTGTTAAATCCTAAAAAAATAATAGAAATTATCGGAAACGCATATAACAGTTATTATTTGTTATTCCTACTATTTATCTTAATAACAGTTGCTGCTTTTACACATTTAAATGCTGCTGTAGCTGTTCCCATGTTATTAGTGTTTATGTTCGGACTTAAACCACAATCAGCTACACCTGTTGGTAATGCTGAATAAGAATTATATAAATTACTATATAAATTACTATATAAATTACTATATAAATTACTATATAAATAGAATAAAACGTTATATCTTATATGGGAAAAAACAACAAAAAAAAGGCTGCTAATAAGAAATCAACCAATCAAACCAAAAACAATTCTACCACAGATGACTTAGACGATGATGCGGCTATTGAACTAGCGATGAAAGAAAATGAATCCTATGTGGCTCCTGTTAAAAAGGCATTTACTTTACCACCAACAAAAGATGATAAATATCCATTTGTAAGTGTTTGTACTCCTACCTATAACCGACGTCCATTTATTTCAGCCATGTTGAAATGTTTTGATCATCAAGATTATCCAAAACATAGAATGGAGTGGATTATAGTGGATGATGGAACCGACAAAGTAGAAGAATTGGTAAAGGACCATCCTAATGTAAGATATTTCAAATATGATGAGAAAATGACCTTGGGGAAAAAGAGAAATATTGTACATGACAAATCGGTTGGTGATATTTTGGTCTATATGGATGATGATGATTATTATCCACCCCAACGAGTTAGTCATGCTGTTGATATGTTACAAAAAAATCCTCAAGCATTATGTGCTGGTTGTAGTGAATTATACATTTACTTTAAACATATTCAAAAAATGTATCAGTTTGGTCCATATAGAGCCAATCATGGTACAGCTGGTACATTTGCATTTAGACGTGAAATGTTAAAAGAAAGTAGGTACGACGAAGAGGCTTGTTTAGCTGAAGAAAAATCATTTTTAAAAGATTATACCGTACCATTTGTTCAGTTAGACCCCAACAAAGTAATTCTGGTTTTTTCACACGAACAAAACACATTTGATAAACGAAAATTACTTGATAATGCTAATCCACAATTTGTAAAAGAATCGAGTAAAACAATTGATGATTTTATCAAGGAGAAAGATTTGAAAGATTTCTATTTGAATCTGGATTCGTTATTGGAGTATTATAGTCCAGGCGATCCTGCTATGAAACCTGATGTATTGAAACAAATGATAAAGTTGGAGGAAACAAGAAGAAAACACGCGGAACAACAACTCTCCAATTATATGGCAAAGGGACAGTCCTTTACTCTTCAGCAAGAAGGACAACCACCAAAGACATTAAAAATGCCTGAGATAGTTGAACTGATAAAAAAACAACAAGCACAATTACAACAATTTGCATCAAGTATTGCCCAATACCAACAATTAAATAAAGCCTTGATGGAAAAGTTAAAATTATCTGAAAATAAGCAAGGTAATACGATTCAGCAGCCGTCGGCAGACACGGCAGACATGTCAAATAACGAAGTTCCCAAGCCGTCGGCAGACACGGCAGACACGGCAGACATGTCAAATAACGAAGTTCCCAAGCCGTCGGCAGACACGGCAGACACGGCAGACACGGCAAATAACGAAGTTCCCAAGCCGTCGGCAGACACGGCAGACTAATAATAAATTATACAATCAATAATTATATAATTTATTTCATTTGATATTTTTCAAATATCTAAATAGTACTGGATACAGAGAATTCATCATCCACCTCTACTTCATCCATTACATTAGACAATGAATGCTTATCCAAGTATCGATACATGCGTTTGATATCTAATTTACTAATTTCATAGTTTTCAAACAGTTCATATATTTCATCTTCCGTCTTTTCTTCGCGGATAGAATGAAAAAAAGCAAACAAATCACTCTGATCCATGGATAAGGTGAAACATAGATTTTGCATAAACAAATAATTGTTATATTCAGTACTGTATTTTGTCAACACTTTTGTAAAACGCACTTCTGTTGGATTAAATTTCGGCTTCTTGATAAAAGTCTCATGATATAACTTATTATTATAAAACGTTTTAATCATGGAACTCATTTCATTAAATTGCCATATTTGTTTTTGAAATGTAATTCTATCAATATAATCAGCAAAACACATATTATCTAATATTTTATTGTAAAACGGAAATGCTTTTTCACATGACTGTTTTGACAATACATCAATGATATTTTCATGCCATAACAGACCAACAATGGTTCTATCTGTTTCATTCATCACAATATTATGACTATGAATGTCATATTTTGTATTAATTAGACGTTGAGTTATTTTTTTACTATCTTCGTTGTACGTTTTAGGCTGGAAAATGTTTTGAATAATCTCATTTTTCAACAACACATGCTGCTTATTGTATATATTTATGATAGAATCGAATTTTCGCAAATCCCCTTGGATATAATTGAGTAGATTCTTTTTTAAAACGGAATCAATAGACGGCATTATTTTAGTAAGTAAATTTTCCATCTCTTTATTAGTCGGTTGCTTCAGTTCATAACTATTACATACTTTCATCAGCTCCTTTATCTTTTTATCCATATGATAATTGCCTATACAAATAATTGGATTCAGTGTAATCTCTTCCAATTTTTGTTTTTTTGTTTTTTTTGGACGAATTAATTTTATTAATTGACTAATTCCTCCTTTGTCGCCATTGTTCATACCATCGATTTCATCCATTACGATGACTATTTTCTTCACCTTTTTTTGAAGCATGGATAATACATTTTTATCAGACATGTTATGTTTTGTAATGGTGTCAATGATTGATTTGTTGCGAATATCCCCAGCATCGTATTTGACAATATCATAATTCAACTCTTTTAATATTTTCTCAATAAATAGAGTCTTACCTGTACCAGGATTACCATATATATAAATACCTCTCTTAAACGTTAAATTATGTTTTTCTTTTTCAAAACTAGTGAAAAAAGATTTTATATTTTCGGCTACTTTATTTCTGTTTAACATACTGTTAATATCAATTAAATCCATACTATATTTTTACCTATTTTGTTTTTAGGTTTCTTTTTATTGATATTAGTATTTATTTGTTTTTATTTACACCATTGAATATTTCAAAACAGTCTTCGTTGATTGAGGGTGTCACGACGATTGAATAAGATGGAATAATTATAGAATAATTATAAAATGACTTAAAATATAAGTGATGTTATAAATTATTATTATATATATATACGATAATGCCAAAGTCTAGCAAATCAAATGTTAGAATCGTTCCAGTCTTTAGAAAATCGAATCTAACGGATAGTGAGTTCCTACAAGAGATTCTAGCTAGAGTCATAGTTGCTTCAAATGCTTATGTGGTCAAAAATGATAAACACTATTTGGATCCGAAAAAAGAAGAAGCAGGTGAAATGGTTAATGTGCGATATGTAAGTCGTGGTGAATTTTTTACTGACGATGGTTGGTGTTCTACGTCAGTTGAGATTAGTTTGTGTTGATTTATTTAAAAATTACACCCCACCCAATCATTTGAAAAATCTTATTTAAGATACTGTAAGATTACATGCATTAGGATTATTAGTAATACCGTCCCAAGTTAAATCACATGATTTGGCCCACTTGTACTTGTTACACATTCCGGTAGAACCTTGCCAAAAACTATCAGTGAAATCCTTTTGTTTATCACATGACATATTGCCTAAATTTTTAACGTTGGTACATGTTTGACTAACATTATCGAGACTAGGAGAACCGGATTGGTCAGGTTTATCAATCCAATAATCAGGACATTGTGATACTGTAGGTGGGAATTGCACACTATATTTACTGTTACTCAGTACCATTGCTATAAAAATAATTAATATAATAAATATTATAATAGCAATACTTAATACAATTTTTTGAAAATTAAACTCCATTATACATTTTATCTAGAAAAAATTATATCTGTTTAAAATATATAAATGAATTGTTCAAGCACAAACGGAAGATTAAATATATTAGGTCCTACTATGAATCAATTTTCATTATTTGATAAAATACCTACTAAAAGTGGGTGTTCCACATTTCACGATGCCATGACAGGAAATTTTCAAGACAATACACTCTCTCTTGCTTTTTTTAGCAAAGAGAATATGCAAATTGTTCAAAATGCTATTCGAGCAGGTGTATATGAGATCTCCAACAAGCAATATATTATTGATAATCAAAATTGCGATAACTTGAAAATCATTATGAGAAGTGTATTTCTTCAGAGTTCAACAAATTTGCCTAATCAAATTACGCAACAAATTCAATCATTGAATGATTTAGTAGTAACATATTGTGTTAAACAAATATACAGCGAGGCACAAGGATATATCACTTATAAACGTGATGTTAGCACCATGTACACACCGATCGATCATCCGATACAACCAGATTTTAACAACAAAACGTTAGAACTAAAACACTGGTTTTAATTATGAAATATAAATATAAATATAAAAAATTGATGTGAGAAATATAATTTATACGAATTATATTTCTACTAATAATACAGTATAGTATGTCAGTTACCACTAAATTATCAATACACACTATTGGACAGGTTGTAAAAAATATATTTAGCCCTCGTAATAATCTACCCACACCATTAGGCAGATGGAAATTGTGTGAAAATAAAAATATTAACTTAGTTATAGATTATTCTAACGAGGACCATTGTGGTACATGTTCAAGACATACAATAGTACAGTACCATAATCCTGATACAAAAATATACGAAACTAATAAATCCAATGACAATAAATCCAATGACAATAAATCCAATGACAATGAATTGTTTTCATATGATTACCAATGTTTATTATCGAATAATCAAGAAAAGGTTTGACCATAAAAATAAAAAATAATATTTCTATTATTATTTTTTATTTTTGATAGAATTACATTATATGTATTTATTTTTTATTATCTAACGTTATTACTTCTTCACTACTTTTTTAATCGTCTTTTTAACCTTAATTGTAATACCTTTCTCCGTACCAACTTTCTCCGTACTAACTTTCTCTACTGTAACTAGCATTTTCTTCAATTCGTCTAGCTCATTCAACCACATTTTCTCAATACTTGTCGATTGAATGATAGATAATTCATTCTCCTTGCCAGTCTTATCTTTAAGAAGACGCACTACATTTTCTTCACTTACACTGTCCATAGGCATCTTAAGGAGATATTTGTAGTCAGTATCCTCGTCCATGGTATCATACTTTAGCTCACTCATCATATTCAATATATCACTCTTTTTCATATTTCTCAAATCGATTTCACCTTGTAAGGTTGATTGAATATATCTAGCCTTGTTGGAAAGTAGTCGCAATTCCTTTTCCAAAGCAGCAATCATATAATCCTTTCTCTTTTGGTAATACTTCAATCTGACTGGAAAGTACCTTTCAATAATCTCCGTTTCAGTATTAAATTTAGTGAGCTTTTCTTCGTCTGTAAATAGATGCATATTATTTGTGCTTTGAGAAGCATACAACTTCATCACCTTCTCAAAATTATTATATAAATTATCTCCTTGTACAGTTTCATCAATAGGCTCATTCATAGTAATTTCAATATCCACGGTTGTATCTGTACTCATATCATTGTAATCCTTTACAATTGCCTTGTTCTTCTTGTTCTTATCTGCCTCCATCAGATTCTCAATATGTTGTTTGAAATCGTCTGTCCAATGACCAATTGGCAATTCGGTTACTCTCACTTTCTTATCACTCAGTTTGGTATATTTTCCCTTTACAATATATCTTTTTTCGTCTAGCGCTTGACAACTTCCTGTAAATCCACGATAAGAAGGCTCGAACTTTACGTCTCCTGGTCCTACCGATACATTGTTCAGTTTCGCCTGTAAATAATCAATCAACTTCGCAGGAGAATAAGACAATATATCTGTACTAAAACCTGTACCAATACCCTTGCCACCATTCACCAAAATCATAGGAATAATCGGAACATAAAACAACGGTTCTACCGGAAATCCATCATCTTCCAAATATTCTAGAACAGCATCATCTTCTTTTCTATAAATATATCTGGTTATTTGATTCAATTGTGTAAAGATATATCTTTCACTTGCTGAATCTTTTCCACCTTGGAGTCTCGTGCCAAATTGACCATTAGGTAAGAGTAGATTGATATTATTACTTCCAACATAATCTTGGGCCATGCCTACAATGGCGGCATTCAAACTTGCTTCACCATGATGATAACCGGATTGCTCAGATACATAACCACTAAACTGTGCTACCTTGAGTTCATTCGTCAAGTTCTTTTTAAAAGCGCTATACAGAATTTTCCTCAAACTGATCTTTAGACCATCCATCATATTCGGAATAGAACGTTCGCAATCATATTTTGAAAAGTGAATGAGCTCTTTATTTACAAAATCGGTATAACTAACTTTCTCATTGTTGGTATCTAGATAACTATTTCTGTCATAATTGGTCAGCCAATCCTTTCGCTCATCGGAACGCTTCTTGTTGAAAACCATATCGACTACATTGTCACTTATCACTCCTTCGTGTGTAAAATAGACAATCTTTTTATTCGCAAAATATTCCTTGAATTCTTTGCTTGTACTTGTACCCAAACCCTTGTAATATTTGACATTCCATCCTTTCACATCATTCTCCTCTTTCCATTTATTATATTCACCATCATTATAAAACAATAATTCCTTTCCTCCTTTTTTTGCCTTTAGAATGGGTGTATTCATGAAACCAATGAAATTCTCCAACGTCGATAAGGTATTCCATTGATCTTGAAACAAATTCAATCCTAGACCCTTGATATGCGAACCATCCAAATCTTGATCTGTCATAAAGAGGACGGAATTATAACGAAGCGTCTTTTCGACCAAATCTTTGGTATATTTCTTACCTGATTCTAGCCCCAAGATTTGTTTCAATTCAACAATTTCTTTATTCTCACCAATACGCTTCAAGGTTTCTCCTCTCGTGTTGAAAATCTTCCCCTTCATTGGATAAACACCAATTGTATTCCTATCGTCTTTTGACAAGCCAGATACAATTCCTGCTTTTGCTGAATCACCCTCACATAAGATGAGAGTACATTGTCCGGACTTTGTAGTGCCAGCATAATTGGCGTCAATGAGCTTTGGAATACCACGAATACTCTTGCTCTTAGAACCATCTGTTTTCTTAGCAACCTTGTCTTCCTTGACCTGAGTCAGAGCACAAGCTGCATTCATGACACCCATCTTGGCAATCTTTTCAATAAATCCATCACTCACTGTACATGAGGAACCAAACGAACTAACAGCTGTTCCCAATTCGTCCTTGGTTTGACTATTGAATGATGGATTTTCAATGTCGCAACGCAAGAATAGTAGTAACTGTTCCTTGATCGTATTGGGTTTCACATCTACCTTCTTTTTAGTCTTGATATAAGCACACAACTTGCGGATAATTTGATTCATAATATATTCAACATGCTTGCCACCATTTGACGTATAAATACCATTTACAAAACTGATTTGTTGGAATTCATCCTTTGGTGCCAAACAAACAGCATATTCCCATCGCTCATTGGCACACTCGTAAATACGTTTGGTATCTACCTTGGAGCCAACATACAAGTCAATATACTGTTCAAAATTCTTACATGGTACAATCTGACCATTGAATTTCACCTTGATTGATTTATCCGTGACTGCTGATACATCATAGACGCGCTTCTTAAATAGTGCTAATATATCTTCTGACAATCCTTCAATACCTAGACGCTGATAATCAGGTCTGAAGGACACCTTGGTATAAGGTTTATTTTTGCATTTTGTAATGGATGGCTTGCCAATCTCATTTAAATTATTCTTGAATTCCTGTACATATTTTAATCCTCTTACATGATCTACTGTTTCGACTCTTCCCCACGTCGACCAAATTAATACCAACTTGAAACCAAAACCATTCTTTCCACCGACAATCTTTTCCTTCTTTTTTTCATCATAATTCGTAGATGTTCTGAGATGACCGAAAATCATCTCAGGAATCCAAATTTTATATTCAGGATGTTCCGCTACATCAATACCATTGCCATCGTTATACATATGAATTGTTCCGTCTGGATCAATGGAAATATCGATATTGCATACTGGTAAAGCATTTACAAC
>Ga0209092_10003974_pt1 | contig 12536 bp, 11 predicted proteins | sample FraStrMetagenome_FD_187446 | JGI IMG/M metagenome (GOLD analysis project Ga0209092, IMG submission 187446) | Marine eukaryotic phytoplankton communities from Arctic Ocean - Fram Strait ARC3M Metagenome (SPAdes) (version 2) | ecosystem: Environmental > Aquatic > Marine > Oceanic | place: Fram... | reverse complement strand
AGCTGTTATCGCAATTTTTTGAATTTCTGGTGCGAGATGACTTGTTCTCCGAATCAAAGTACATTCACCAATGCCGCAGCGCTTGGAACGGACAAATCTCAAGATCCACCAGTTCAGTACGTCAAAGAGTTAGATTACGCTGTCAACGCTACCTTCGGAGATCGTCTCTTCGATAGCTGTAAAAACGTCTCAAACCCGACGACGGGTGCTAAAGCGTTAGATATAATTTGCGGAAATTGGCCTGACGGATGCAATGGTCAGAACTGGCTTACCTTTTTGACGGACAAGAATATTAATAATATGGTGCCGTTCAAAATCAATGTGAAATATTCGGTCGAAGGCACAGAAATGTCAGAGCTAATGAATGCCGATACATTTAGATGCAATGAGACGGCGCCAGGCAGCGATGGGCCTTGTTCGTGCAACGATTGTCCAGATTGTTGCAAAGCCCGCCGGTTATTCCACCAGAGCCAGAACCGTGGCAGATTTTCGGCTACCATGGCTGGACCGTCATCGTTATCTTTGCTTATGTTATCTTCGTCTGGGCGTTCGGTACAGTTGTTATTGCTTGGCATTTATTCTGCAAACAGGGCGAGCATACTTCTGAGGGCTGCTGCACGCTTGTGGATTTCTACGGCGGTGGACCGCAAGAACTGGCCATAGATGAGTAAGTGTAGAATTAAGTGTAGAATACTTTGATGATTAGCATCACACTTATTAGATTTATACATAAACGGGCAACTCAGAGGTAATTATAATAATTGTGAACAAACTCATTCAGCAGTTTGAGTCTTTGAATGCCTTTTGGAACTCATAAATAATGATTGAATTGGATATGAATATATAAATGTGAATAGAGCTTCATGTGAATGATACCATGCACGTATTGAATATTTTGTCTTTCCTTTTGTGAAGGTTTATGTGAGGTCAAAGACCATTACCTGTTTACGATTCTATTCAGGGAAATAATTGAGCACGAGCAGCTGAATGCGCATGAATTCAATGGAGATCAGGGGCCATTTACAAATTTAACAAATCTTATCGATCAGAAAATGTCTCTCTTCTTCGAAGCACTTGGCTTAATCTGCGCGAGTAATCCGTGGAAAGTAATACTCGCCGGAGTTACTGTAGTTATTGCGCTTGGGCTCGGACTGCTCAACTACCAAATCACAACCGATCCTGTTGAATTATGGTCGAGTCCGACGTCGCAAGCTAGAATTGAGAAGAACTATTTTGACCAGAATTTTGGCAAATTCTTCAGAACGGAAATGATGATCTTCTCTATTGAACATATTGTTGATAGCGAGAATAAGAACATATCGGTTAGTTTGGATGATTTATGGCAAGACTATGTTCCTTACACTTCCGCGACTGACTTTGTTCCTCAAACGACACGATTTTCTCCGATTTTCCAACGCGCAATTCTTGAAGAAATTGTCAATATTCAAAATGATATTCAAGAATTGAACGCTAATTATACAGAAAAGGATAGCAATAGCACAGAATCGATCAAGCTCAGCGATATCTGTCTGAAGCCAATGGCGCCTGTCAACAACAACTGTACGTTCATGTCAGTGACGAACTACTTCCAAAACTCAATTGATAATTTGCGCAAAAAGGCTGTTGATAGCTTTTTCGATTCACTACTTGCCGATTATCGATCGCATTTAATTGGATGTACGCGTAATCCCACAACGATCGAAGAAGATTCCGCTACTTGGGAATCTGCGGGCGAGAAAGCCATGTCATGTCTTGCTTCATTCGGCGGTCCGATAAATCCAAATGTGGTGATCGGATCATACGACGAAAAATTCTACTTTAATGGCACCCATCTTGTGGTCAATATTCCAGTTATAAATAATGAATGGACCGCTCCGAGAGCTGTGCTCTGGGAAAACGAATTCCTCAATTACATCCAGACTTGGAAAAATGAGCACTCAGTTGTGAATCTGACAGACTTTAACATTAATGACGATGGAAGCAAGGACCCAAACAAACCTTGCTGGGTTCGTGTAAAGATGACTGTTGCTTATTCTGCGGAGCGATCAGTTGAAGATGAAATTGAACGTGAAAGTGGAACAGACGTTTTTACTGTGCTGTTTTCGTACGTCGTCATGTTCGCGTATGTAAGCTTTGCATTGGGACAATTTACGTCTACATCCCGTGTCTTTATTGACTCCAAGATAACTGTCGGCTTCATGGGCGTCTTGATTGTCATGGCTGCCATTATCTGCTCCCTCGGGATTTTCAGCTACGCCGGCGTTAAAATGACGCTCATTATTATTGAAGTGTTGCCCTTTCTCGTTCTTGCCGTTGGAGTCGATAACATCTTTATCATTGTCCAGCATTTGCAACGCGATCGAGCGCCAAGCAAAGAAACGACGGAACAGCAAATAGCTAGAATTCTTGGCGAAGTGGGACCATCAATGGCACTTTCAAGCGGTTCCGAAACCATTGCCTTCTTTATTGGAGCTCTGAGCACAATGCCAGCAGTTCGCTCATTCTCGCTTTTTGCTGGAGCTGCAGTTCTTTTCGACTTTTGTCTACAGGTAACTAAAAGTTCATTTCCACAATCGATAATCCATTTTGGCAAAAATAATAAACTAATCACATGGTTAAGGTCACTGTCTTTATTGCCATCTTAGCGCTGGATGAACGTCGCAGAAAATCAAAGCGCCTGGACATTTTCTGTTGTATTTCTTACAACAATGCAAAAGACCCAGAAAACGACGAGGGTCTTCTTTATCACATGACAAAGCGTTACTTCTCGCGACTACTCCTTAACTCGATTGCTCGTCCCTTTATTATCATCGTATTTTCATTGATTGCCGCATTTTCACTAGCCTCTTTACCTAAATTACACATTGGCTTGGAGCAGAAGCTGTCCATGCCCGAGGATTCGTACTTAATCGACTACTTTGAGACAATGGCCTCGAGCCTTGAAGTCGGAGCGCCAGTTTACTTTGTAGTCAAAGACGGAAGCAACTACAATCAACGTGATGTTCAGAAAGCCCTTTGCGGCGGCGCAGGATGTAATGACGATTCCCTTCCTTCTCTTATTTCTGACGCAGCACAAATTCCCAGCTTCTCTACAATAGCGACCCCCGCGATGAACTGGATGGATGATTATTTCGACTGGGTTAGCCCCAACTCGCCCTGCTGCAGGGTTTTCAATGCGAATGGAACTTTCTGTGATAGCAAAGGTAAAACAAGTCATGCGATTTCAGTTATTAATTTATTTCAAGTGCCCGATCGTGAAAATATCTGCACGCAGTGTCTTTCTGAAAACAAGCGTCCAACTGGAGATTCTTTTGACAGATTTTTGCCGATGTTTTTAGGCGATATTCCATCAGAGACTTGTCCAAGAGGAGGAAGTGCTGCTTACTCGTCAGCAATCAACATCACTGATGAGCATGTCGGTGCTTCGTACTTCATGACGTATCATACTCCAGGGAGAACATCAGATGATTTTATTAAATGCATTACAAACGGAAGGTATTTTAATTATATTTGAAATCAGGTTTTAAATATTTTTTCTCAAGAAAAATGGCAGTGGAAGCTTCAGAATCATTGATAAACGCGACAAAATCAGAGTCAGCTGAAATATTTACATATTCCGTGTTCTATGTTTTCTATGAGCAATATCTAACGATCGTCAACGACGCGTTCATAAATCTTTCTGTCTGTATCCTGAGCGTGACATTCATTACTATGATTTTGCTCGGCGTTGCAACTGGTATTTGCGTCGCCATCACAATTTCTCTGATTATTCTTAACCTTCTTGGCGTTATGGTCGTCTGGGAAATTTCGCTAAATGCAATTTCACTGGTGAATCTTGTGATGGCAACCGGTATTGCCGTCGAGTTCTGCTCGCATATTGCTAGAGCTTTCGCAAAGAGGTAGGTTTGCAATTTTTATCTCTTATTTAAATGCTTCAAAAGTCAACAACAGGGGCGCGTGGCTCGCGCCAGAGATGCTCTCGCGGAGATGGGTTCTTCAGTTCTTTCTGGAATAACATTCACCAAATTTGGCGGAATCGTTGTTCTTGGATTCTCTAAAACGCAGATATTCCAGATCTTCTATTTTAGGTGAAGATATACTTTTTTTCTTTCATGATAATTTTTTCTATAGGATGTATTTGAGCATAGTTGTGCTTGGTGCTCTTCATGGTTTCTTTTTCTTACCCGTTCTTCTTTCATACATAGGTAATCACTGATTGAAAGAAAAAAAATAAATCTATATATCTTAGGACCAACTGGGAGACTCGGATTCAAGAAAGTTCAAAGTACGCCATCGGAAGAATCTGACCAAAGTCGTTTAGGAAATAGCAGGGAAGATATTAGGTAAGTAAATTTACAAAATCTCGAATAAAACTAGTGTTCAGTGTAACTCCCGACGTCACTGATGAGAGATTAATACAATAAGTTCAAGTCAACTCACCAACGTACCCAACATTCCTCACCCACAGTTACGCCGTCCAGGTTCTTCAATATCTTTTTTTTTGACCTAACCTATTTTCTTCTAAAAAATCTAGATTAAATATTTTATTTAAAATATAAAAACTAGATAAAAGCGCCCATTCTAGTAAAAAATTTTACTGTAATTCACTTACACAATTATTTCAACTTAAAAATTCATTCACAAGCGTTTCTTGCTTAAACTTGTACTTATTTTCTTCTTCTGTGTTCTTTTTTCTAGCTTTTTGCGAATGTAGACGCCAATGATACTCAGAATTTTAATGTTTTTTTAATTTAAATATACATTTATACACACATCTGCTGCACATTTTTTAGATATTTTTGATGATAAAACCAACTTATGACGTGTTTAACAATTAAGTTATTAAACACTGACTGTATGCTTCTTTAAAGATCAGTACCAAAGATCTTGTATATTTCACATGAATCATGTGACATGTTATAAATTAATAAATCATTAATATCAACCAAATGTGTCTTTTCGCCTCAGGGTTAACCTTATCAATGATAAGTTATCATTCTATAAGAAAAACAATACAGGTAGTGGGTAACTTATGAATACTCCCTTACAGGTTTTTGGCCGTTTCGCTGATAAATGAGGCAAATTAAAACAGGGGAACGCATGCACAGGAGATCCTTTGGCAATTTATAAGAACAAGAAGGTTGTCAAGGTCTTTGCTCAGCTTGGCTTTTAATGTACCGTTACGACTACTGCAAATAAACTGATATCAAATGAACCTTAGCCCGCTTAATGTTGGCACCTTTTGGCGGGTAGCCGAGGAGCAAATTTTTTTGAAATATCGTTATCAGATAAGAGATCGACAGCGAGTAACTGATTTAAAGCAGCGCAACAAGCGACTTCGAAAATTATCGATAGAGAAAATGAGACTTTTTCAACTGTCACGTAGGCTCTTGGGCCAGCATTTCAAGGTCACCAAGCATGTGCGTTGTGTCAAATCGCAGGGGTTCTACACAGTAAGAGACATTTTGGCTACAAGCGCCTATATATCCTTAGAAATTTGACAAAGATGGCGACGGCGAAATCTCCCCTGAGGAGTTCAAAAAAATTATGAAATCTTCTGAGTACGGCGACGTTTACAAGCAGTTTGACAGCGACGGAGATGGAGACATCACCCCAGATGAGCTCATCACCGTAAGCCTGCAACAACGATTAATTTGCGTAAGAATTGGACTTTCAGATTTTGGTGAAACTTGGCGAAGTTCCAATGGATCTTGCACTTTACTTCAACGATATGAGTAGCTCAGCCTCGACAGAATTCGCTGGAGTTGTCAATTTTCTTACAATCTTGACCAACTACTGTAAGTCTTCACAACCTTGACGGAGCTATGGGAGTTTTACAAGTATCTAAATTCTAGGCTCGATGAAAAATCCCGCTAAAGTAGAACAGGAAGTTCTTCAAGAAATGGAAGAATTCGCCCAGGGAAACGAAACCATCAACAAAGAGCAGCTTCAGGACTGGCTTTTTAAAATTCATCCTGAATTCGACGATGACCTGCTCGAAGGTAGAATTTTTGAATGTTAAATTACCGAACGTTTTTTTAGTTCTTGCTGAAGGTGCCGATTTAGATGGCGATGATGAGATTAACTACATTGCCTACGTTCAGCTCGTGACTCGACAGATTATAAAACTCCGAAAGGTTCGTCTTGTCTTTTTTCCCACTTATGAATAATATTTTAGTAAGGTTCCAAAAAACGTTTATGGCCGCTACAATTTCAAAACTAACCGGGGATGAAAAATAACGGCATTTAACGATGCAAATACATTAACTGAAGCCTCTTTAAAGCATTGATCAATTTATTTATATGATTCTGACAATAAAACAATCATTCAACCTTCTACGGCGTTTTGATCTTCATTTTCTGGACTTGAAACAATCACTAGAGGCTTGTCGCTGTCGGAACTTTCAGCTTGTAACGAAATTTGTCCGCTTTCGAAAACTTCTTCATATCTTGAAACAATCAGAAACTCATCTGAATAACAACTCTCCTCGCTCAAAGAATGCTCGCTGATTTTTGAAGAATGGCAATCAGTGCAATCTTTGTTCACTTGGGTCTCGTCTGATTTTCCACTTTCTTTGTTTTCCGAAGTATCAGATTTCTTGACGGTCTCCTCAATTTTCTCGCTTACATTTTTATTATTCGAATTTTCAGATACTGCTTCTTTCGGAAGAGATACGTCTTTATCATGACCAACATCTGTTAGTTCTTTGTTTCCAAAAGCGATTTCATCCCAAAAACTCAATGAGATTTCAGGAACATCCTCGCTTTCTAACATATCTGCAATATCATAAACTTCTTCGTATCTTTGTACAATCGCACTATCGCTCATACTCACGGACTCATCGCACGCTGTTTCTTCCTCTTCATTGGCGTTAGTTTGACTCATGTTTTCTTCAAAAGTTTTCTTATTTTCAGAATTGCAATCGGTACTCATATGAGTGGCTTCGTCCATTCTCGAGCATTTTATACTATCATCATTGGATTGAACGTCTTCAATTGATTTCATGATTGACTCCGTTTCAGAATTGTTGCTCCCTGAAAGCTGATCAAGTTCCATGATATAATCCAAAATTCCTTTGTCTCCCAAGATATGCTCCTTCTTTGGCAAACTATTCTCGCTCTGATCCTTCCCAAAACTCTCGTCATTGTACTTCGAATTTTCTCGATCGTGGGCATTCTTATTCGTTAAAGATATCTTTTCATTGTCATTTGCAACGCTCATCGCAGCATCATCTTCTATTATAATTATCTCTTCTTTTTCACCCCCAGGATCTTCAGATTTATCAATATCAGAGTCAATTTCCATAGGAATCTCATCAACAGTTGTTTTTTCGCAAATTTCTTTTTCGAGAGCTTTGTCTTCTTTTAACTCGATGACGCTCCCAGGAGTTTCTTTCTTCACATGGTTGTTTTTAACGACCTCATTTTCTGATATGTCATTGCGTAACTAAAATTATGATAAAAAATAAAACAACGGCTTCACGCATACCGTGAATCTCATTTCATGCCCAAAAAGTGGCTTCCCCAGCTGAGCAATGACCATCTGCGCAAATTCGTCTGCATTTCTACGTGATGGCGAGCTTATCTTTGGGAGATTCTTTAAAATCATCGACAACGGCAATTGAAGCTGATGCCCGCTGGGATCTGTTACTAGTCCGCATATTTCTGGCTTATTGTCGAGTATAATACCGTGAACCCTACGACATTCTCGACGGATGCTTTGCCAAGGCTTGTACTGACTTCCTTCAGTATTGAACTCAGAAACAGGCAATACCTTGTTGAATATGCATTCTTTGAGACTTGGCATGATAAAGCATTTTCTCTTTTTCAGTTTCTTTGTTTTCGTATATTTTGATACAAGTGACTCCAAACGCATAAACAAAACTCTCATATTTATGTCTACGGTTCCATTAAACTAAAATGGATTGAAGGAAAATGATTGATTGTTGTAAACTTACGAGGCACAGCTGAGTACAAGCAGTCTGACGTTGTTTGTCCGGTACATGACGGTAAAAGCCATCCCGCCAGTTCACATAATTCAAAAAGAACAGATTATGATGTAGCTTTATGAATTTTGGAACCATATGAAATTGCACCCACATCGCAAGACCTTGTCGCAGAGTCGCATTATCAGGCATCCCAGACTTTATTATTTTCAGTCGAAACGCCTTAAAATACCATCAAAATTGATAAATTCGAGTAGGAAAAAACCTCTGACAAGACAAACATTGTATTTTTGTTGTAGTATTCCCTTCGCATTGTTAAAATGAGCTTCTGTTTGTCTTCTCGTCCTTTCGAAATCGTAGGGATAATGCAACCTGCCGACTGATGGATGATAAGTCTCCCAAGTTCGACGCCTCGGTCTGGCCATCTCATTTCTGCCGTCTCAAACGCCGGGCTTACTTCCGCAATGCAGGATATCAAATCCTTCTCCATTGGCAGTTTCGCTGTTATACACCTGTATGAAGTCAAAAATACTCAAAAATTGAAACATGATTTCTTATATATTTTTTGACTTTCTCTAAATTCATCTCCGTAGTACGCCATGTTTAATCAACAAAGCTTTTAAAGTTGTATGTATGAGAATTTCGAGCACATTCTTTCAAAGTTATATCAATGTACTAGAAAATCATGCAGGTTTATTGAATGATTTCAATGTCTAATAGACACATCTCTGATGATGTGAGAAATGTTTTTTCTAGATCATTTGTACTGTATTTTATGAGCACCAGTATCAATCAGAAGTAATTTTCTAAAGCCTATTTCTGAGGGTTGAGAAGCACTTCCCGCTAATTATTGCTTGTTTTATGTACAGCCCTAAGAATAATGCAAACAATTTGTGATTGAGATGCTGAGACTGTTCTCCTGCATCAGTATCGAGCGCGCTTACTGAGAAGACGCACGTGATCGAAAATCAATAAGAAGGAGGTTGTCCTCTCTATACGGGCACAGAGCCGACGCCGGTCATTTTTCGGAACACGGCTTCTGCGAGAAACTGAATAAGAAAAACCCGATTAAAATAATAGTTCTTTTTCAGTTCACAAATGGTCTAAAATAAAGCAATTATCCGTGAGAGACAACTTAACGCGATCAAATAGAACGAACCGGCAAGAGTAGAAAATGCTGTCCGATTACTCGTCAATTAAGGATAAGTGCACGAGGTAACAAGAGAAAGTCGTGATCAGAGAATAAGATTCATCTTTAGAAAAAAAGATATCTCACAAGTCTCTGGCTCCGCAGGGGATGAAATCAGCCTAAAGAAACTTCTGACGACCTTGGACCTGACATCACTCGGAGTTGGGAGTTGCAATGGAACAGGAATGTACGTTGTCGCCGGGCTTATTGCAAAAGAGCTGGCCGGTCCGGGTGTCGTATTCTCCTTTCTTATCGCTGGCTTAGCCTCGTTGCTTTCAGGTTCGTTCATTCTGCTCATGATCCATCGCTAAGTGATTGAGTTAGGCATCTGCTATGCTGAATTTGGCGTTCGAGTGCCAAAAACATCTGGTTCTGCATATACCTACAGTTACGTGACAATAGGCGAGTGTACAGCTTTTTTTATCGGCTGGAACTTGATACTCGAATATCTTATCGGAACTGCTTCTGGAGCTTCGGCATTGAGTTCGATGCTGGACTCGTTGACGAATCGTGCGATTTCTAAATGGTCGCTGGAAAATCTTGGCAAGCTTCATGGAGTTTGGCAATCGCCAGATGAGGAAAGGGCTCGATAGAATATTTTTCGAATGTTATTTCTGCTCAGAGAAAAAGAACACGTAAATAAATAATTCGAGTGTTATTACAAGCCTGAACTCAGGTCTCCTATCCAGATTTGTTGGCAATGGGAATTTGTATGTTAATGGTGATCATTGTTGGAGCTGGATTAAAAAACTCGATGATTTTGAACAATGTTCTTAACGCTACGAATATCGTCGTTTGGGCAGTTATTATGATTGGAGGCTTGTTCACCCTGAACGCTGAAAACTGGAACCTCGTCCCTCCGAATGGAACCGATACTTCCCCTGCTGATCTCAAAAAGTATGGAACTGGTGGCTTTCTCCCACATGGCTGGGAAGGAGTCATGAGAGGCGCTGCAACGGCGTTTTATGCGTACATTGGATTTGACATTATCGCGACTACCGGAGAAGAATGCAAAAAGGAAAGAGTTGATGCTTTTATTGTGGTATAAAACTAGACGTACGAGCTTATTAGCATGCGACAGTAAAATAGTTTACAACTCCATGCAAGCCGCACAAATCGATTCCGAAGGCAATTGTCAGCTCGCTCGTCATATGTTTAGTGGTGAGTTCATACACAATAAGCAACCATAATTTTGTTTTTCGATTAATTCATTTATATTTTTCGAGGGATCCCGCTTATGTTTTTAAATTATAATCTAACAATCTTTCCAGAAATACGAAAATAAAAATGATCAATAAGAATGACCTATAAATTTTATTTTTAAGTGCTACGTTTCAACTGCTATGATGCTAACACTAGTCGACAAATACTGGCAGATCGACTCAGAAGCGCCTCTGACTGAAATGTTTGAGCACTGCCAAGGCGAAACGTGTCATCCTTTTATGAAGAAGGTTTACTTAATCTCGGTGTATTGAGCTTACTTTCGTATTCAGGCTAAATATTTGATCAGTGTGGGTTCATTTTGCGCCCTAACTGCTTCTCTTCTTGGATCGTTGTTCCCAATGCCAAGAATAATTTACGCAATGGCTTCTGATGGCCTTCTCTTTCATTTTTTGAGCGTCATCTTTCCTCCAACAGGTTCGAACGACACCTGACAAATGAATACAGTAGCTAATTAATGAAATTAGGAACCCCTTTGATCGCAACCATCATCGCCGGCTTGTTTGCGTCAATTCTGGCACTTGTTGTCTCACTTCGCGATCTGATCGAAATGATGTCTATCGGCACACTTTTGGCGTATACACTTGTTGCTGTTTCTGTCCTTGTTCTGCGATATCAGCCTAATGTTACTTTGGATAGAAGTCTCGCAGACGAAGATGACGAGGATTACAATCAGGTATTCTATCGAAGCGTTGATTTTTTATGATTTTTATTAACAGAGAGAAGCAAACCGCGCTTTTGACATGGACGATCGGTCAGTTCTTGTCGAAGATTCCCGACCGACTGGTTATGGAACTGTAGCTGAAGGAGAGGAACCTCCACCACGTAAACCATGCTTTCTTGACCCGATAACGGGTAGACTTGCTCCTGCAATTCACTTTGCAAAAGTTACCTTTGGGCTTCCCGTCGAAACTGACAAGCCTACAGAAGAAACTGGAAAAATTGCTTATAAGAAAGTCATTCATTTTGGTGAGTAATCTTCCTTGATGTCAACTCATTAAAACGTTTTAAGTCCTCTACACTTTTATGTATAATGTTTTTCATGTTGTCAAACTACCGTTTTGGATAAAAGCTATTGGTTTTCTGCCATCAACGACAGTACTTCTTTATTTAATGCTTAAAATCGCACAACTTCCGCCAAATAGGTAAGTTAAAGTTTTTCAATTTTTTGTATTAGAATTTTATTTAGAACAAGATTACCATTTATGGTTCCGTTTGTCCCTCTGTTGCCAATGACGGCGATTCTCGCCAACATATTTTTAATGTGCCGCCTATCAACACTCACGTGGGTGAGATTCACCATTTGGTGCATAATTGGTTAGTTGATATTTTTCATGTTGTATTTTAAATAAATTATCAGGCGCTGTTATTTATTTTGGATATGGAATGAAATACTCGAATCTGGAACTCCGAGCTCATCAACCCGCAACGTATAAAGTGGGACTCGATCTAGATTCGGACTTTGATCCGAATTTTCAGACTAAGGTAGACCAAAATCACTATTTTTTCAATCAAAATTTCAAGCAAAAAACGAAGAAAGGAGGCTACTCGGAATTCCAAAATGAGGAATAAAGTCAACAATTAATAATTTGTTGCTGAAACTGTACCAAGAATTTCGATGCCATATTTAACGTATCACACATATCCATAATCTAGTTGAATATTCATGCTATCATTATATTATTATTTAAAATTTCTCAATCACTGCTCGCTACAATCATCTTCAATCGGTGAGGTGCAATAAAATATGATTTATAATCAAAGCTCAAACTGATTTTATTTTACAGAATTGTCATTTTTGAAATTGTTCTTCGAGAGATTTCAGAAGAAGGATCGTGTTTCCACGGCGGATTCTCTAAGAAAATATAAAAATACATTTAAAAGGAATAAACTTGCATCTCTTGTCATTGACTGATAAGTTATCGGCTTCTTTTCTAGCGTCTGAGAGCTTGAGCGCTCCTGTTTTCCTTCAAGCTTCTTAAGATTTGATCACCGGATTATTTTGTAAGTAAAACTATAGAACTTGCAAGATATAAATATCTAAATAATCGAATCGATCACTTTCCTTCAGCGATTCATATCGTTCAACTCGTCGGGCGAGATCATTCGTGTCATTTTTCGGAATCATCTCGCGCAGAATTCGATACTAAAAGTGTGATCTGGACACGATAGCCAGTACA
>Ga0209092_10003973_pt1 | contig 12538 bp, 10 predicted proteins | sample FraStrMetagenome_FD_187446 | JGI IMG/M metagenome (GOLD analysis project Ga0209092, IMG submission 187446) | Marine eukaryotic phytoplankton communities from Arctic Ocean - Fram Strait ARC3M Metagenome (SPAdes) (version 2) | ecosystem: Environmental > Aquatic > Marine > Oceanic | place: Fram... | reverse complement strand
ATACTTTATTACGAAATTCCTGAGACTGTAATTTCCTTTCCCACTTATTTGAAGTTAGTGGTGTTTCTGCTGACTGTCCGAAATAAAGTGCTTGCCATTCTACTATCATTGCTTCAACCATTTTTTTTGAGTCCACTCTCTCTCAGCCTCCACTTCACAATCAGATCAAGTATTCGCAAAAATGGAAGATCTAAAAGTCGAAGCTATGGAGAAAGCGGCATACACATTGAGTAAGTCATTCAATGAAACTGTAAAAAACTCAAAATTTTTAGGAGCCACTAACATCCAAACACTACTTCACTTTCGGAAATTGCAAAAAAGCAGCCAAATTTAATGCCTCCCTTATCAAAAATACCGACTACGACTTTTTGAAAGCCTGCAGAAAACAAAAAGGTTCAATTGTTAGTCCAGGAACAGAATTCAGAAATATCAAAAATTTGCAATCGCTTTTTTCGCATCACGAAGACTGGAAGGAATTCAAATCGATTATTTCCACTGGCTGCAACTTTAAATTGGAAACTACAGTCGATGAAGCAACTCGCAAGTCAGATTTCAAAGCCATAATCAAACGTGGCACATGGATAGCGTAGAGGGATGGAATATGGGATTATCAGGCTTGCAAGATAATGAAGACGACATAGAGCAAGTATCAATCGAAGTAGAGCGGACGAGGAAGCAATCATGGTGGAAAAATATGTTTGTGAAAAAAATACAAACAAAAAATGCGAAAGGAAGTAATGAGTATGAAAAAGAGCAAAAAGAGGAAATAATATTTGGGGAAACAATCGATATACCTTTGCGTGAGAAGAATTGGGAAGATGTAGTGTTGGACACTGCAAATAAATGGACACATGGTAGGAGGATGGAAAGCACACCAATAAACACCCAACAGTCGATTGAAAGCTTGACATATGAGAGCTTGGGAAACACATCAGAAAGCGAGTCTACAAACACACTTGCCAAAAATGAGGATGATATACTAGAGTTTGATGAATACATTAAAATGCACCAGCATAAAACACCAACGAAGAAACAAGAAATACTGAGAAGACTTCTGAATTCACAAACACAACCAAGTGTAAGTACCTTATGCGAGAAGGAAAAGACCTCATCAATAATAGTGAGACATTCAATATTAAGGGAAATGAAAGAGAACACTAGTGTAGAAAGGAGGTGGTGTAATCGTGGTCGAACAGGGCGTAGAGAAGAAGTTCATGGAAGAATAAGGTCGAAGAAAGTCAGGGAGATCTTAGATGGAATAGAGTCATGTACGCTGAATGAAAGTGAGGGGGAGTCATATCACTTGAGCAGAGGAGTCTTGAGCATCTATCCTTCAGTGACAATGACCGACCTAAAATGAAAAATGGAAAAGAAGATAAAGATTTAGTAAAGCGATGCAAGGAAAAGGCCACAAGCCAGTTAGCCCAAAGAATATTTCTAAGCATGATGAGCCAGCCGAGGACTCGAAGAGTATGAGAGGAACGATAATGGAAAAGAATGATGAAATAAAAGTGATTCTCTCCAATCTGTTTCAAACAAAAACTGAGCAAAGCAATGTACGACATCGGATTGAAAAAAAAAAAAACGAAAACGAATATGATACCAAACGAGATATACATTGTAATTGATCCAAAATGGGAAAGAACAAGTAAGAAGCCGAACGAGAAAATGTCCGATGAAGGAGACAAGGAGTTCAAAATGGAGACACGATGATCCAAACAACAACACACGCATGGAGTGCAAGTCCTCACTGTTAGAGGAAGTAGTGGAGACACAGTAGCTAAGAACAAACCGGACAACTTACTTCAAGTAAGAGGGATCGACGAACATGTCTCCAAAAACGTGCAAAAATGAACGCGACGAAGATAAGGGATCGTGATCTCTTTCCTGAACGCAAGTGGCAACAAGGAGCCTCAGATGCATTATCTCAAGTGCGTTCACAACAAAGAGGACATGCGAAAATTGCAGACACAAGACAAAACGGCACAAACTTATCTTTCGAAAAAATGGAAAACAAAAAATTGGGTTGGGAAAACACTTACTGAAAGTAAAAAAATAGAATCTAGTACAGGTGTGGTCTTGAGGCGGGTAGGTGTGCATTCAATGAATTGCGCTCATTTGATTGGGAAAACGAAAATTTCGAAACTACGAGGATTGATGGAACCAAGTATTTCAATAAACACAATGACGTCAGACAAATTACAACGGAAGGAAACAGGACTTAAAAATTCAAATGAGTGTGAAAATGTTTTTCCTATTTTTAGTACAAAAAATAATGTAGAGTCCTAAGTAAAGGGCTAGTGTGTATATGGGACCTCTACTAGTATGTCCTACGTACTTACACTTAAAATAAATTATATTTGCAATTGCATAATCAAACGTGGCAAACACAAATCGGCATCAAAAAATGAGAATTTTAAAGTGTTAGGGAAAGTCTTCACAAAAAAAGTAAAATTAGGATGGTCCATCCCAGTAACAATAAAATCAATTTTAAAGATAAAAAACTTGTTTGTCATACCTTTAGGAGTTGCAAACCAATACTGTATTGATGAAACTGGCAAACGTATCCCCAAACAATGTGTTACATATGATGCAACCTTCCCTTTCTTCAGCGATTCTGTGAACAGTCGAACTATCGATGCCCTTCCGCAACAATTCATCTACGGTCAGTCCTTGCGCCGCGTTATCCGTGCAATCCACAGGAGATTAAGGTTACCAAAGCCAGACAAACGAATTTTAATGAGCAAGTATGATTTAGATGCTGCTTACCGTAGACTCCATGTTCGCCATGACCAAGCCCTCCATTGCGTGACTGTAATAAAAGACATCGCATATATCCCACTGCGACTGCCTTTCAGAGTGGCTTCAGGACCTAGAATCTACAGTACAATAAGCGAAACAATATTCCACTTAACCAACGATATTTTAAATTATAACACTTGGGATAAGAACGTGATCAACCCACCAATAAAAACCAAGCTGGAAACCCCATTCTATCTGGACGATAGCCTGCCTTTCGAAAGCCCCCAACCACTGGAGGTATACATGATACCTCTTCGCCACACATTCTGTGACGGCTACATCAACAACTTCTTGTCAGTAGGACTGGATGAAGCAGACCTTGTGACAAGAAGCCAAGAAGCCCCAACACTTGATGTTTACACAGTCTTCCGCCCTGTCCACGATGATGAGCCTATTCACAGAGACGATGCAATCTCCGTTAAGAAACTCAAAGGAGAGGGTGTACAGAGTGAGCAGAAGATAATGTTAGGCTGGCTCATCTGCGCTAGAAGCAGCCAAATTTATCTTCCAAAATACGTGCCGTGGTCGTCAATGTGCTTCTGCAGTCTCCGTACTTTCACTTCCCAAGACTTGGACATATGTTAATTACAAGAAAGCGTAATACCAGATGGATGAAATGTAATTTCGATCGCGTAATCTGTATTCTGTTAAAATCCAACACTCATTTCTTAAAAATATAACGCCTATTCAACCATTTCCAAAAGAAAATTTTGTTTATTTATCCGTAAGTCACGGATTTCTGATTTCACATTTTTGGTTTTTCAATAATAAATATCATGTCTCCTACTAGCTCATCAAAGACTAAACGAAAAATAATTAAGGTGACTGCTACTTTTCTTTTAGATTTTTTTTACAGCACAAAGTTCTTGATCCCTGTATCCCAGATTTTGTTATGAGATGTTGGGTGCCAATTTGCTTTTTATCTTTTTGTGTAAAGGCATAGATTTTATTGACGGTAAGGTAATAATGGAGGATATCTTTTTTGTAGAGCAGGGACTGTAACTTGCTAACTTTTTAAATTTATGCGATTAAGGGAATTTTCACATAGTCCATAAAGCTAGAAATATATTTATAATCATTTATATACTATCATATGTTGCGATTTCTTAATTTATCATTAAAAACAAAGTCGTTTATATCCGTAAATAAAAAGAGGAAGCTTTTTATGTAAGCCTTTATCTGATATTCTTGGCAAACATTTTATTATTCTTTCTTCAATTTGTTATCGACAGGGAGAAATTTTTGCATGAAAGCGGGAGAAAGCAAAATGATAAGGGGTTCAACAGTCCACATGAAATCACCCAAGAAGTTGCCACTCCAATCAGCATCTTGATGAGTCATACCAAACTTGATTTGATTGACATAAGTAGGTTCGTTCTTTTCGTCCCAGAGATATACGACGATTCCTAATAAATAGCCATAAAAAGCTAGTGCGTTCAAAATGAAATAAACATATTCGCGATAGCCCTCCATTTTGCTTTGAGAAGAGTTTCGTGATAGATTGTTGGTGATTGAGTCAATTTCCTTATCTTTAGAGTCAAAAAAGGCTTTTAAACGAGTTTGGATTATTTTGATTTCTTTATTGAATTGATCCTCCACAACCTTGGATTCTTGCATGTCGTTATCCTTTGCCAACCAGAAGGGTTCATAATTAGAAATTAAATATCCAAAGTTTTTCAAGTTTACGTCATTTTCTTTGAGGTCCTCCACAACTAGTGCTTTCATTTCTTTACTATCAGATATCTTATCACTTCCGTCTATAATCATATAATAAAGCAATGGTACTAGTGCTACCTCCATTACTGCTAATGCAAACATAAGAGCAGGAAGTCCACCAACCCAATCTGTGGATGTGACATGTAAAGAATTTGCGAAGAGCCAGAAAAATGCAATTCCGATTGGAAGAACGCAAATGCCGACAATAACGCTTTTGAGAGCACAATATTTATCGGATGCAAGTTTTTTGTCCAAGATCTCTTCCGCTTTTCTGGAGCCATCTTTCTTCTTTTGGTTATGTCTCACTTTCGTCAAATGACTCAAATATAAATATTTGCTGTAGCCAGATTGAATCATTGTAAATCCGCCTTTCGTAGCAGAGTAGTGAGCATAAAATTGTGTCAAGCAGATGAGGAATTCGAGTAATGTAGTAAGATGAAGTGGTGCTGGAATGTTTGCCTCATAATTAAAAATAGAATTCAGAGTAGATACCATTGGAATGTGCAGAAAGGAGTCAGGAAAAAGATTCAAGTCCTTCATACAGCAAAGAAAATTCCGTATGAGTTGAACGATGGCGTCAAGCATCTTGCAAATAAGTACACGAAGGATTCTTTAGTTTCACTCTTTGACCTCCAGCTAAGGCTTTCACGTTTTTAAGCTTTCTTTGTTGGAGTGGAAAAATTAATGAGCGAAAGATTTGTTTCAAGTAAACGTTAAGGAAAATTACAAGTAATCTTAGAGAACGCACGCAAGTCTTTTTGCATCACTGCTGCTAAATATGTAATTTGGAAATCATTTGCAATAGGACACGTGGAGAAAAATGATCAAGATATATAAGGCAGCCACAGTATATATTATACTACGGTACTACACCGTTCGTTCAATATTATTTTGTTGTGTTCTTTTTAAGTGATCTGCTAGAGAGGTGGGAAGTTTTCGAGTCCTGAATATTAAATCTATCTTTGTACGTATTGAATTCTGGCGCGGCTAGATTGTTAATGGTGAATTTTCAATTATAATTTTCGAGATTCAACTTTAGAAGAACCTTTTCCAACAAGGTTGACATACAGATTTCATCACACCACTTTTTCACTTATGCGAAGAAAGCGACTGTAAAAAATCTTAAATTTTTCATCGGCTTCCAAATGTCGTGCCTAGCTTCTCCCAAGCAAGTAAATATGAAAATACAGAGAGTTGAATGGACCTGCGATAAATGTGAAAAACCTTTTACCACTTTTGAAGAAGCACTTCGTCATGAAGAGCAATGCAAAGGACACACCTCTTCGTCGTCATCGCCTAAATCATCTCTCCATAATCTGGGCGAAAAAGAAATGAAAGAATGCGGTAATCATGATCTATCTAAATCATCGATTGTATCAATAGTATCGCCCTTAGGAACGAAAACAAAAAATAAGAAACGAAAACAAGATCAAGCCATAGTAAAATATTTCACGAACAAAAGTGCTACACAGCCAAGTAACGTTATTGATATTACATGTTCTCCACTGAAAATTCAGAAGTGTTCTAAGATTGAGCTTGAAAAGGACAATAAGAAAAAGAAGGCCCCTATAACTCCAGCATGCATATTTCAACCAAAACATAAAAAAGAAAGTATCAAAGCGACTGAAACATCAGCTAATGCGAATCCAAAAACAAAAAAAGGGTCCTCTTCATTTGCTCCAATATTTCAAAGAAAGAAAAATGTACATAAGCTAAAACCACAAAAGGAACAAGAAACACCCAAGACATCTGAAGAGGTCGGAGAACATCTTGCTGTTGAGTTTTTTGCCAAAAGGAAAAAGGAAGAAGCTCGACGGAAAGAACTTAAAAAGAAAAAGATGCAAGATAATCAAAGCACTCAAAATTATGCAAGTATCTTTCAGTTAAACTCAAAAAAAGATAAAATATCCAAAAATCATAGACACGATGGAAATGGTACTAAGTGGAAGAAAGATGATAAAGACAACCTACCAATATTTCCTCGATTCTCTCATGTAATACAAAACGGTGACTCAATGAAAGAGCAAAATATTCAGGCCGTGCCTGTTAAAGATAGTGATGAGTATACATGGGATTTACATAAAATATATGCATCTTTAATTCACTGTCCACGATATCCGCACAAAAAACCAAGTATTGATCAGATTAGTCCCATGTCTTTGTACCCAAAAAATTTTCATGAATCCAATGAAAATGTATCAAAAAATCATCTACATGAATTGTTTAGCAAATCATTCTCTGTTCCATCAGACTACATACCATCTCGCTCTTTATTGTCGCAAAAATATCCTTTTCAAGATTCATTTCTTAATCAAAACGCAACTGCCCAACACCTCTTAGCTTTTCTTCAGCCATATATAAGTCTCACTTCATCACATGTAAAAACTACCCAAACATCTTCATCTCATTGGCTTTCCGATGACGATTTTACTGACTCCGAAACGGAGGAAGAAGAATCGAAGATATACATTCTTACCGGCCCAACTTCAAGCGGAAAAACATCTCTTGTATACGCTTGTGCTGAATACCTTGAATGTTTTCATGTTTTGGAAATCAATTCTAGCATGAAACGAGGAGGTAGTTCCTTAAAAAGTGCAATTGAAGAGACCACTCTCTCACATAGTAGCGTTCGTTTGACAAAGGATAAGAATAGAAGAGAGAATGCAAAGAAAGTCACATTAATATTGATTGATGAAGGTTAGTTGATGTTACAAAAATGAATTTGTTTGTGTTGTGTATATAATTTTCTTACATCTTATTTGCACCTTTCCGCCAGTGGATAACTTGTTTCCGGAGTATGGGGATGCTGGATTTTGGTCCGCTCTCCACAAACTGTCGAAAAAGTCAAAGTGCCCAATTGTTCTAACGTCCAATACCTTACCACCGGCACTACCTCGAATATTTTTCAATTTTGAGCATGGGGAATTATCCCTTCTCAGCGCAAAAGAATGTGCAAAGCAACTCATTTATGTAGCAAACCAAGAGAAATACAATATTGAAAATGAAAATCATTGCACCGACATCGCAGAACTATTGCTTTGTGATATGAGGAAAATTCTTCTAGAGTTTCAATTTTGGGCACTTAATGGATATGGGACTGTAACTCAAAGTACTTCTCCTTTCAATGCACAAAGAGAAATAAGCCAAGTTTTCCCTGAGGTTCCTGAACCTAAAGTTCATTCGGTTCATCCTTGTATGATTCCAGCAAATCAATATACAACGCTAACTATTTGTGGAGAATTTTCTGATAATCCGAAAACTGAATTAAGGTTGAAAATAGGGTCAAGACCTGTGCTTTTTGAAAAAGTATCCTCTACCATACTTATTGCAGCAGTGCCTCCTCTGCAAATTCCAGTAGGTGTAAATAGACACGGTCATTTTATTCATTCTTTGTTAGAATGTTATAGCTGCCGATATCATCGTATCGAAATCGAAATGGTACAACACAATGGTATTGTCAAAAGAGGAAATAACGATGTTTCGATTGAATTTTTATTTCCTTCCATCGAAAGCCTAAATGATACAGACGATGAAAGAGATCCTTTCACCCAGAAAGAGAAAGAAAATAACGTTGAAATTCAAAGAAAAGATAGAATGTGCCGAGAAATTCTTCTCAAAGCGATTCGAAAATTTCAAGAATCATCAGATAGTCCTGCAGATAAAGATCTATCAATAAATAATCAACTTTCTCTTTGTACATCTCATTCGAAAGAAGATCTATACAATCAACTAAAAGAAATAGAAGAGCTAGAGCGTTGCTCCAAATGGACAAGTGATGCCGTGTTTCTTGAAGATTCCCTAACTTTGTTTGATTTACCATCGATATCAGGCCCTCTCCGTGGTATTGGTAATTCCTCTGGAGATGATCAAAATAATAAACCGTAAGTTCTTTCTCCCTTGTCGACCTCTCTTATTCAGAACTCTCAAATATCTTTTTTCTTCCGTCGTAGTATGGGTTTCGAAAAATTATATGGTTCAAATCTGAAAGAATCCTCATTGTTCTATGGATGTAGTGATACATATATGACCCAACCTACGAGTGGTACAGAAAGAACTCTTCTTTCTCAGGAGGCGGTCACGAGTTCTCTGGAACAAATCTTTCCTTGTATTGATGAACTTCACAAATTTGAAAACCCTGTAACTAAGGCTGATCCTTTCAAATTTGTATACTCACTACCAAAAATATTTTTACATCCTTCTTGTATTACTATGATGGAATCGATCAATTCCATGATTTCTGCTCTCAAATATAAACGATGGAAAAAATGTAAGGATATTATGTCCCTCGCTACTTTTTTATTTTCGACATACGGAGAGGAAAAAATGTAAGTGCACTTGGTGAAAAATTTGAATGTCTCTGCTTTGTTTCTGAAGTCTCAATTTTGTATATTCGAAACTTGTACTTGTTTGAAGGAATGCATTTTGCTTTGGCTATAGCCATAATTTGGGTCAATATAGTCATCCAGGAACTTTGGATTGCGCTGCAGGTAATCTCTTGGATGATCGGCTTATTCTTGATTATATCCCCATACTACGCTCAATAGCATACATAGAGAATATGGCAGAAAACGAAGCTAGCTCCGAAAAGTTGGAATCAACGAAAAAAAGTAATGGCGCTCCCCGAAGAGTTACTCGGAGAACAATGAAATTAGGCAGGGGACACTATTTTGATCACCTCATCTCTGGCAATGCTTCGCTTGCGAAGGAGCAATGGACGGGGAAACGGGTGGGTGCACACCTTACTCGTCATCTTTTGGTCAAATGAAGGGAATTGAACTATAAAAATGTAGAAATACAAATAATTTTCTTTTATATTTGATATATTTTGTTGCAATTATTGCTATTATACATCCCTCTTCAGAAGAAAATCTAAACTTCACTGTGCCAAAGTGCACTCATTAACTCACAATTTATGCTAAAAGATATTTAAACTCTAAACCCTGTGACTCTGGTGAGTATTTTTTGTGAGATTTTTAGGCTAACGTGATTCATAATCAGACTCTAAAACGACGCAATCCGAGGTAGTTCCACTGGCACATTCAACGATTTCCATAGAACTTCTGTAGCATACATATTAGGTGGAGTAGACCCATTCTAGAACGTGGTCGGAAGGATCACTCCAAGAATGACGAAATCATGTAGGTACCTCCGAAAGAAAAGGAAGTGCCAGAATGTTCTAAAAAGTTGGGCGATTTGGTTTCTCAACAATGTATAATGATGGTAACCTGAGCAATAACGTGGATCAATAGAGAATTTAGGACTTTACATGAATATAAGGTCTTTCGTAATTTGTATTAAAATGAAGAAAATTAAATTAAGTCATAGCGTTTCCAAATTTCTAACTTGAACTAATAATAATAATAAATAATATAAATATAATATTAAGTATTGATTAAGACTACTGTTCCAACAGAAGGAATTTGATGAATTTAGTGACATCATGACGAATTACGTTGCGCGCAAAAAACTGTCATAATTATTATACCAAATTTACTGTATGATCTCTACGGTATGCAATAGCCCCCTCCTTTTAAATGCCCTTAAACACATGTTTACTCCTGTTACTGTCTTAAAGAAACAATGGCAGACATTTTAGGCTCCAAACAAGCACAACCAGCAGGACGATTGCCATTATCGCCTCAATCTTCGCCCCCATCCGCCTTTCATCCTTTGGAAGATACGCAACCTCGGGATAATAATGAAGATAGTACAGTCTTAGCACAAGCAACTTCAATACATGAAATTTCACTACAAATTCATTTAGATTTCACAAATGATAAGGGAGATTCTCACGCATTTCCTTCCTCAACACCACCAATACAACCAGGAATAATACCATTACCAACTCAATCTTCGTTACAATTAGATTTTGATCCCCTGAGCGATACGCAATCTCGAGACTCTGATGATGATTCTACAATCTTACCACAAGCAACTCCAATACATGAAATTCCAGTAGATATCGAAGATGTTATTGATGGTGTCATTGTAAATGATCCTAATACTCCCAAGAAAGGCATTCGAGAGATCGTAAATGGATCAATTTTCAGCATGTTGACAATCATTACAATCATTATCATAGTAATATTTACAAATAATCATGATCGAGGATTATCTGCGAATGCTTCTTCTATCAGACCATTTTCATCACCATCAACTACGCCATCACCTTCTAACATCTTCGATTATAATAGCTATATCAAAGAAATAGCAAAACAAATATCTGGAGAAGAAGCATTGAATGATCCTACTTCCATGGAATACTTTGCTTGGAAGTATCTTGTGAAATCACTACCCGTGACACTAGAAGCAGGGATTCATGAACTCAATGATACCAAACGAATTCTGCAAAGGTATACAATAGCTCTTATTCATGCATATGGAGCGTCACGCAAGCCTACAAAAGAGTACTTACGTTTGCAAGCTATGAAACCGTTTGATGAATGTGCATTCGTTAAATTTTACGTATGTAATGAGAATTCGGAGATAACTGTGATTTTTATCCCTAATCGAAAAACTACTAGGGGTGGTGGCGTTCTTGCTACCGAAATCGGCACTCTCTCCAACTTGAAGCAATTCTCCATGTCAAATAATGGTTTGAGGGGCACAATACCATCCGAGCTTGGTAACTTACATCATTTGCGTATACTTGATCTGAATGACAATTACCTATCGGGAACGATTCCAACACAAATATGGCAGCTACACAACTTGGAACTTATGATTTTGAGTTCCAATATGTTAGTGCAAACAATTCCAACAAATGCTGAAAGCTTGCAGAAACTAGAATATTTAGATTTATCATCAAATTCCCTGAGTGGATATATTCCAACGGGATTGGTATCGATAAATGAGCTAAAAGGATTAAGATTATATAATAACTCTTTGAGCGGGAACTTGAAATATTTCTGTGATCTAGGATCAAGTGTAGAAGATGATGAAGAAATATTGATAGTTGGAGAAGAAGTAGATTTATCTTATAATTTGAAAACAGGGTGGATAATAGACTGCTGATGTGACCGATAGAATATTTGTGCTCAATAAAACTCTAGGAGATGGAATGTATGAGAATGTGTTTGTATTCTCTGGAGACAAATTAATGTTGATTTAATATTTTCGAACGTCTTGATTGAATTAAGATAAGCAAATGCATAGTTTTCGTCATTTTTCATAGATTGTGTGATTCGGATAATCATATTCGAAACTCGAAATCAAGCATCGTTGACAAACTAGTATTTGCCTAAAAATGTGGTTCTTTTTCCAAATATTTGCTTCCATAAAATGTCGATTTTTATAGAATTTTCTTTCTCTTCTCGAAAGAAGATATGATAATGATTATCAACCCTTTTTTAGTCAAGGAATCGAATCGAATATTACAATGGCCTAAACTAAGAAGCTTGACTTATTTTGACGAGACTTGGGTACTCATCACAAAATAAATTAGAATGTTAAGATATATCTTGATAAATTGAAACTAGTGTACTTTTTTTCCAATATCAATTTGAATGCATTAACCAACGAATTTAATCTGCATTTGCAACTGCTGCCGTATTTTATAGCAACGTGATGCAAAGCTATCACTGCATGTCAGCGATTGGTTGTAATTATTTCCTTATCAATTACTCTACTATCTAAGTAAGAAGCTGAGTGGATTTGGATTGTCTGGACAGCTGTTCTGTTTTTACTTGTAGCAGTCTATTTTCGCCGTTTGTGAAACATGTGAAATGAATGTAGGTGGTTGTGTTGGAAATAGTCATATTGAACGTGTCGAAACTGGAAATGCACCCCGGCAGATACTGCACTTTCACAGCATAAAAGATAAGTAAATTATTAGGTCAAATAAACGAGGGTTCTAAACAAGGAGACAGCAGAGTGCCTGGCATATCTTGCAGACAGCTGCTTGGCACGTTTGTGTGTGCGTAGTACCTCAAAGTCCGTTAAAACCAATACAGTCGTTTAAATAAATGGATTCTTCTATTCAAGTCTACTGTACTGAATTACTTATATAAAACAGATTGGG
>Ga0209092_10003971_pt1 | contig 12540 bp, 25 predicted proteins | sample FraStrMetagenome_FD_187446 | JGI IMG/M metagenome (GOLD analysis project Ga0209092, IMG submission 187446) | Marine eukaryotic phytoplankton communities from Arctic Ocean - Fram Strait ARC3M Metagenome (SPAdes) (version 2) | ecosystem: Environmental > Aquatic > Marine > Oceanic | place: Fram... | reverse complement strand
TCCATAGACGCGGGAATAGCCGTCTGATTGCCTGTATGCCCTCTGCTTTCTTTGCTGGACGCTGCACAGTGCGGAACACAATACCCATGTCTCGCGCTGTATCTTTTCTGCTTCGACCTGTTGACAGCTCCCTGACTTCGATATCATGCGGAGCTAAGTGCGTACCAAAGGTTACAGTGTTCTTGACTGCATATTGCTGTAGCCATTGGATGTAATGCTCCATGCCCTTGCCTGAGTTCTCATAGTAGCCAATCAATCGCAACTCTTTACCATGGCTCTGCATTAGCCAGATGCACATGTTATCCGATATGCCTAAGTCCCATGCAGTGTGAACAGGTAACGATGGCTCTATCGGTAGCCGACAGATGCGCCCCTGTTCTTTTGCCATCGCTAGTTGGTCAGCAAAGTAAGCACCCGGTATCAGTGCTTCAAAACTACCGTAATACTCTTGCTGTATTAGCGCCTCTTCAACGCCCTCGTCACGCTCTTGCTGTATGATTTCATGCGAGATAACCGGCGTACCGTCATCGCGCCGTGTATCGATTACAGACAGATTCTCGCAGAACCAATCAGATGACTTCCGCGCCATGTTATACAGTGAGTGCCCGTGATTCTTACCCCTGGGAGTATAGATAAAGATTGCCCAACCGCCGTTTTCTGCCAACATCGGACGTATGTAATTCCAAGCGTTAGGATCACATAGCGACCACTCGCTAAACACCACGCCGACTGGATTTGCACCAACTAAGTTATCGTAGTTATCGCTACCTGTTAGCTGCCAAGTAGAACCATTCACAAACTCGATAGACATCTCTTGCGTTGAAGTTCTAGTGCGCACCTGTTCGGGGAATACCTGATCGAGAATCTTGCGCCCATAGCCATCAATACCATTCCAGATGGCTCGACGCGCTTGCGTTTGCTTTGGAAACAGATGCCAGTAATTGCCCACTCTTGAGAACAATTGTTTAGCGGTGAAGTTTAGAGATGCGGAGTCTTTACCAGCTCGACGGTGCCAAACAATACAGGCACGCTTGACCCCACTGTCCATTGCTTGAAAGAATGGCAATTGATGCGGTCTAGGTGACCAATCATTCGGGATTGTCAGATTCATACTGTACAAGATTTATCTGTAGTGCGCCGCCATCGTGACCGCTGTGTTCAACAGCTTTAAGCCGCGGCTCTGTGTATTCTGCAATCCTATCCCACGCTTTGCTTGCCCTCTCCAGGTCTTGTATATCGTCGCTCTTCTCAGCTATTTGATTCATCCTGTAAGCATTAGCAGCAGCAGACATGATTGGGTGAAAGTCATCCCCATACATATCCTGCAACCTGTTTAATAAAAATTTCTTGTTGCGCCCGGTTGCGCCTATTGTCCGTGACATAATCGCTGTATCCGCTCTTTGTTTCTTGCCCAGAATGTACTTTTGTTAACAATGTAATCGTTTGGACGTTCTACAATTTCGTAATTAAAAGCTGGGTATTCTTTTTTAAAGAATTTAACGCTGTCCTCAGCTCCACGCCGATAATGATATAAACCATCTTCATACTGAGTACCTTTAAAAAGCACCTGGTAAACCATTTTTTATCCCTATCTTATTATTTTTTTGACCAATTTATTTGCTCATAATTGCTCTCAAACGCAGCCCTCTGGCTCTTGTTTGTACGCCGCCTGTGCTGCCCTTTCCCGCCATGCGTCCAATTCGGAAAGTGGCGTTCGGCTGTTGCCTTGTCCAACTTTGGCCGGTGATCAGTAAACTTTGGCATCTCTACTCCTATCTGTATAACAATTATAACCGAATACAGATAAAAATAGAAAAATCGAGCAGAGGGTAACCTACTAGCCGTTTTTTATGCCTGTTGGTTGCCCTCATTTTTGGCATATATCTTTTATCATTTGATACCTATTTTGACGCTCAAATTTCTGTTCTTTTTTTAATGCAGCTTCTTTCGTATAATTGAATTTTGTATAAGTAATCCCGTTCATTGTTTTAAAAAAAAGATTATGATTTTTTTGTTTTTTCTCGTCCATATTTCACCCCCAGTTTTGGAAATCAACTCTGCCCATCTCACCCTGGGCGCGAGCTTCTAATTGCAGCTTGTGCTGCTCCCGGTAATGTTTAGCGACCAATTTTTGATCACGTTTAACAGTCCTCCCGAATTTTAAATCCTGTGCTTTCTCGTTTAAGATGTCGTACAAGCCATCGCCTAGCTTGAGCAATTGCCGTTGCTGATGTTTGTGCGGGTTAGCAGTGAGATGCATATGGCAGCCGTAGCAAAGCGCCTCACAGTTATCAGAGTTGAACCTGGTACTCCACTTACCGCGTCCGTGGTAATGTGAACAGTGCAGACCCATCCGTTTATCCTGCGGCGTATCCCTACCGCATCTTTCGCAGAACCAGGCAACTCGCTCTCTGATACAAAGCGAAAACCATTTGTCTGCTGATCGAATCTTTACTGCACCCATTTTTTAATCTCCACAAAAACAAGCTATCGATTCATCGTCAAAATCAAATAGCTGGCCCTGATCTGATGCAATTACCTGCATTTTCTGATAACTAGGCTGATCACTTCTAAACCTAGCGTTGATTTTTTTCTCCTGTTTTGCCCACCAATTTGCTAGGGATGGATCATGCTCGACAATCGACTGTTTGATTTTGTATCCTTTTAGAAAACATAGGTCGCAGTTACTTAAAGTGTTAATTCCTGCTGGCGGCATTTTTAAATCAAACGACTGCGCTTCCCAGAACTTTCTAATTTCAATCTCTGTTACGCCATCATCTGCCAAGGGCACTGCGTAGTTATCCTTTGTACGCATCTTAGCTGCGCGTCTTGGCTCATCGGCGCGTATGCCTACCACTGTCAAAAAATCATTACCACCCATGTATCTCTCTATAGTCAGAATTTTTAACTCGCTGGTGCAGAACCTAGCCACCATGTTCGGCAGATAGTTTTTATCCTTAATCAACTGCGCAAAAGGTTCACCGTTTCGACTTGCAGTCTTGTAATCAACCTCAATAAATTGTTTTTTGCCTGTGTATTCCAACCAAGTAATAACAACGCCCCAGTTATCTGCAACCGCCTGCACAAAATCCAGCGTCTGCGGCATCTCTTTGCCAGTATTTGCAAACACAACTTCAACCGTTTCGGGCAATTTAAATTTGTGTGCCTCCAAAATTCGGTAAAGCAGAAATGCTGAAGAGCGCCCCCCACTGAAGGAAATCACCGCTGGCTCGTTAATAAAATATGGATTCAAAATATTTCCTCTTCTAAGCTTGGAAACGAGACTGACATCTGAAACTTCTCTGCAAGATGAAGACTAATGACATCTGCAATCTCGCCAACCTGCTTTGTGTCCAACTCTTTTGTTGACGTTGTTTGAAACATCGCCTTTTGCACTGGCCGCCATATGCTTTGCTTTACAGCATCTTCAGTGAACGGAACTTCAATAGGTCGTTTAAAGAAATCAGATGTCAACGTCATAAAAAACCCTGCATCGTTCAGCGACTCAGCAATCATTCGGCAGAATTTATGCAACGATTTGTTTTGTTGCCTGGTTCTCTTCCTGCCGACTTTGTATTCAAAAACTACGACATCGTTCTTGCTCATCAACTCATCAGCAAAAACCAAAAAATTCTTGCGTTGAAAATCGTTAATAATTTCGTGGCGACTACCCACTAGCCCAGCCCCAGTTCACGCATTTCTGCCATTACCTCGTCCCTGGCATCCAAAGAACGCTGTTTATCGACACCAAGTAGTTTTTGTTGCGGAACATGATCTTTGTGCAATGCTTTCTTTTTAAACAGATCAGAGAGAACACCCAGCACCTCGTCTACTGAGGGCCAGCTATACCTGCCCATCTGCCGTTCTTTAACGATGTATTCCATCGCCTGGTCTATTTGCTCTCGATCATATTTACCAATCTGCTTGGCGTATTGCCGTCTGGCTTGCTGCCGGGCTATCGGTGTGTCGTACAAACTCAACATCTTTGACTTACCAAAAACGCCGTTCATTCTCATAAACAAATACTTTGTCGAATCCTGTTCTGTTTCACTAAAAACTACCTCAGAACGGTTCGTGGTCGTAGATGGTGAAGGGGTCAGAAGATTTGTCAGAACCTGATCCAGTTGGTCGGACGCTTTGTTGCCTATTTTTTGAGTCATCAATATCCCACTCCCGCAGTCGTTCCCGCCAGTTGATTGGATTGCCGTTGACAGATAGCCAGTTGGTTTTTTTGTAGGTGTTAAAGAATCGAAACGTGTTAACAGAAGTCAGCCCTTCTTGAATTGCAAAGTCATTTACATGATCAAAATTCAGCGGAGCTAGAGTAGTAGTATTAAGTTTATTATTAGATTTACTATTGCCTTTGCTACCAGCGCAAGGGGGGGTTGCGTCAGCGCAAGGGGTATAGCTATCAGCGCAAGGGGGGGTTGCGTCAGCGCAAGGGGTATAAGTTATTGTTCTTTTCTTAATTCGCTTCCCTTCATACTGATAAACGATAGACAAATAGCCATCGTTTTGTAGCTCAGAAATAATGTGAGAGATGCGTGTATTGGTTAGCCTGGTAATGTGTGCAAAGTGGGCATTACTGGCGTAACACTCGCTAGTCTTTGTAAGATTCACAACCTCAGACAGGATCATTACTTTCGCTAACGACAAAGACTGGTCGTCAAGAAATGACTGAGTAATCCAGATGCCTTGACGCTCAGACATGGCATATACTTATTTGAGTATTTTGCGTATTCATAAACACATCGTAACACTAAATGGTGTGTAGTAAATACCTTTAATCAAATAAGTTTACACGTAAAAAACGAACTAAAATCTAATATTCAAATATAGTTATTTTTGTCTTGACACAATATTATGTGTTTATGTATGGTTACAATCCGGTAATGATATTGCGTATCATTTTGAAAAAAAAGGAAATACACTAATGCGGCTAAATAAAAATGCTGAAAAAAAACGACCGCCAGTTAACAGTCAACAGTCAACAGTCAACAGTCAACAGTCAACAGTCAACAGTACACTTGAATTATTACAAAAACTTAATTGCGCCGACAAAAAAGAATATTATGATCGGCTTCTTAGAGTATATCCTTCTTTGAAACCAACTTCTGAATGTATGCAATCTCCCTCGCGTGTTCCTCCGGAGAGAGCTGGCGCAAAAGATCGAGAATTTTAAACTCCATCGTTGTAATATTTGGCTTATCTTCAACTGGATCGGCTCCAGTTTTAAGCCAGGTAATGTCGCAGCCAAGTGCATTAGCCAGCTCTACAGCAAAAGAACTTGTATTTTGTAACCCACTTTCAAGCGCACTTATTCTAGTCTGAGTCACTCCACTCAAATCAGCCAACATCTGCTGCGTCATCTTCGCTTCTTTGCGGGCTTTTTTTAACCGTTCACCCATTGCCATAATCTTTAAATTCTCCTTCAACACGAATTGGTGTGGACTAATAATGCCCTCAAAATAAATTATGTCAACTATTTATTGTTGACCTAAAATACTTTTCAATGAAATATTTATTCAAATCACACTAATTAGTGTAGACACAAAGTGTAATTACAATTATAGTTACCGTGTAAATTTAATAAACGGAAACAAATAATGAGTGCACAGCAATTTTTAGTTAGCAGACTCGATCGGCACCAACTAACCCAAGGCCAACTAGCAAAGGCTACTGGTGTTAAACAACAAATCATTAGCCGTATCGTGATCGGTCAAACAAAAGCACATAGCCGCGACACAGCGGTGGCTCTTGCTGAATTTTTTAAGTGCTCACCTGATGCAACCTACGGAGAAAAATTATGAAATCAGAATTAAAAACACCTTATTTCGGCAACGGGCCTATCGACGCATTTGACAGTCTCATTTTCGACACGTTTGGTCGAGCGCCAGCAGTTCAACCAATTGAAAAGCCAAAACTAGCTGACCTGTTGAAAGTCCTGCGCGACCCAGCAATATTTTGGGAAGCATATAGCGCAGATGGAATTGACGAACGCATTCGTAATGCTGATACAAATTTTATGTTTGATTTAATGGAAGCCCTTGAGGGCCAAGATAACGCCAAGCTAGGCGCTGTTGTAGCAACACATATGCTTGGTTACGCAGAACGCATCTACGAGTTACGTGCGTGAATAAAAAGGAAGGCAAACTAGATTACCTGGGCACAAAGCCTCGTCGCTCAATGTCAAAACTTGAATCTTGGGCGCTGGCTTTTCTGACGGTAATCGGTTTGATCTACATCTTTGTTAATTTCTTAGGAGCGTCGCAATGAGCAAAATTGGAGATGCCGTTATTTTTGCCGAACAACTTAGCAGCGAATATGAATTTGGCAAAATTAGTATTGAAGAGTACAGACACACGCTAGAAGAATATCTCGACGTTTCAATCATTGATCCAATTGCTTTTTTTTGTGGCGAGGCAGATCGAATTAATCAAACTCAAATAAAAACTACATCAATCAGCTATCACACCGGATGGCTAGAACGAGATCGATTGGAGAAAACAAAATGACAAACGGAATAATTAAAATACATAACAAGTCGTATAAAACTGTCGCGCTGCGCGTTAATGAATTTATGACTTCACCAAAGCATGAAGGTTGGGCAATCGAGACTCAACTAATAACCGCACACAGTTCGGATGGCATTGCACGATCCGACGAATACATAGTAATGAAAGCTGTAGTGCGTGATGACAAAGATCGCCTTCGTGGCACAGGCTTTGCTGAAGAGAAACGCGGCAGCACAAACATCAATAAAACCTCGGCCCTAGAAAACTGCGAAACGTCAGCAATAGGCCGAGCTTTAGCGTGTGTTGGATTTGCTGGCACTGAATACGCAAGCGCGAATGAAGTCAGTCAAGCAGTCATTCAACAAGCCACTATCGACATTGTTGAACACAACGAGCTAGTGCGTGACCACATCGAAACAATTTCACTGGCTAAAGAACACATCGCAAACGAGGAATATGCGCTGGCGAAAGGCTGCCTCGATGATCTTGATCAAGAAGTAAAAGAAAAGTTGTGGAGAGCGCCTAGTCGCGGCGGGATGTGGACTACGGCTGAGAGAAAAATAATGCAGTCAACGGAATTTAGATTAGCCGGGACATCTGAAGGAGCGGCAGCATGAAGAATATAGCTGAACTACTGGTGCAAGAGTACAACAACCGTTTAAAAACTCTCGCATTTCTCACATTTTATAAAGATTGGGATGGCGATATGGCAATGCGAGAAAAGAACTGTAATTGTTTTTTGACGATCCTTTCAACCGTTGAAGAAACCGCGATCTTAGTGGTCGGCGGCGAAATGTGGGACGATTTTAAAAAACAAAGAATGGGCATAACTGAAACCCACTGGTATGCCAACCGCAGATTCCATGTTGATGGGCAGCCGTTGAGTGATTGGTGGCTCAATAAAATAAAACAAGAAAACGAGCAAGATGCCGCGGCATGATCGACGCACCAGCATTTAATTTATATTCAATCAAAGAGGTAAGAACTATGGCTGTAGAAAATCTAGGAATTGAGAGCTTGGGGGTCAATTTAAATATTGACCTTACAAAGTTAGATAAAAGCCGATTTGTAAAAGGCAAGAACGGCGCAATTTATTGCGATTTGACGATGTTTTTAAAGCCGGATGAACCAGGTCAGTTTGGTCATCACGGTGGCATTCAAATCAAGCAGAATGAAGCCGAATCTGCTGAACGCGCAAAGATGCCATACGTGGGGAATGGGAAGGTTTTTTGGGCGAAAAAGTCTGAAGGGTACTCTTCCCCCTCTTCGCATCAGAACGTCGATTCTGGGGCTGCAAGTGCTGCAAAAACGGCACTTGTTGATGACGACATACCCTTCTAGGAGAAATAAAATGAATCAACGACAGCAGATTTTAAAATTTTTGGAGTCGGGCAAGAAACTCACGCGGCAAAGAGCGATAGCCGAACTTGGTATTTTTGAAGCGCCAGCGCGAATTTCTGAGCTGCGGAATGATTTCAAAATTCCCATTGAAACGAAAATGATTCGGGTTACAAATCGATATGGTCGCGGAGTGTCGGTAGCAGAATGGACTCTTGAAAATGTCGGTTAAATTTTGGCTATCAACTACTGAAGTGATCGAACTGACCGGGGCAAAGTCCCGCGCAAAGCAATTGAAAGTGCTTGAACATCTAGGCTACTCTTACAGAGTTAGGCCAGACGGCACTTTTATTGTTCCTGTCGAGCAGTTTACTATGACCAAACAAAAAGAGTATGCAATGGATTTCAACGCCCTTGGTTAAGCGTAGCACCAAAAATAGACAATACCCGAAAGGGTGGCGTGTTAGAAAACAACGCCGTCTGTACCGCATATGTTTTAGAACATCAGATTTAAATAAACATTTCTGGGAAAACAAAAGCGAGTATTTGTTAGGCAGCGGATCAACCCTTGGGGAAGCAGAAAAACAAGCATATCAAACATGGCTTGCAAAAATAGTTACCACAGACAAACCCTACACAATGGGTAATTTATTTGATCGCTATCAACAGCAAATTATTCCAACAAAATCAAAATCAAGCATCGAAAGCAATACAATTTCTTTGACGCGATTAAGATTGGCAATAGATTTAAATCAGCCAGTAGTTACTTTTGAGCCACACCAGGCATTTGCCTACAGAGATTATGTTCACACGCATTTGAGCGCCAAACGCGCTAACCTTGACATTGAATGCTTATCTCATATCTTCACAAAAGCAATCGAATGGGGAAGTAAAGTAAGACACCCTATTAAAAGCATCGTCACTAAAATCCCAATACCCTCGCGTGATCGCTATATAACTGATCAAGAGCTGGATTGGTTCTTATCAACCGCTAATAATTTTTTAAAATGTTATGTCCCACTCAAACTTGCAACTGGCAAAGACCAACAAATGTTGTTGCGCGTCAAATTGAGCGACATATCTGAACACGGTATATTTTTCCCACAACGAATAAAAACGCAAAAAGGACGAGGCAGTATTTTGCCATTTCAATATGAAGGGCAAAGCACTGGGCTGAAAGAATTAATCGACAACATTATGGTTTGGCGAAATAGATATCTTAAAGTGCAATCGTTTTATTTGTTTTGCTCGTCTTATGGAAAGCCAATGTTTAACGAAAAAACTGGTAAAGCACATAATTTTAAATCGCAATGGCAACGAGCGATGACTAAAGCAATAGCATTAACACCTTTAGATGAAAAATTTACAGAACATGATCTTCGCGCAAAGACTGCATCCGACATAGAAGATGCAGAAAACGCAGCGCAATTACTGCAACACTCTAGCGTTTCAACAACTCAAAAAATTTACATTCGTAAGCCACAAATTGTATTGCCTTTTAAGCGATAAAACGTACCCATGATTTTTTTAAGTCACGGAAATATATAAATAAAATATTGCTTCAGAAGTGTGCGTAATGGGTACGCTATTTTTTTAAATTATTGATTTTTATATATTAAATAGCAATAGCATACTTGGCTACGAACCGAGCGGTCGCAGGTTCGAATCCTGCCGAGTGCGCCAATTTACTGGGCTGTAGAGCAGGTAGAATCTTAAAACGTACCCATTAATGGCAAACGTACCCATGTTTAAGGATTAAATCCTAAACCCAGCCACATTTCAGCCTCTGCATCTCGACGTGTAATTAAACCTGGTAGTATCTGTCCACCGCTTTTATTCCATCTTTTCATCTCAAAAACAATGTCGCCATCAATGTCTTGATTGATGACTTTTAGCATGGTGGATTCTTTTAAATTTGTACCGCCCAGGTTAAACACCCAGCTCGACAGTGCGTCAAACTGATGCTGTTCCAACGGCACATTTACTAGACGGTGTATATCCTTTGCACAACTGTGTAGATCGTCGTCTAACCACGTTTCTGCTTGATCCTGGTCTATGTAATCACCTTGCTTTACACCGCTTGTATGACCCCATCCAAGCGTCCACACGTTAGCAGAGCATTGATACGCCGTTAGTCGTAATCCTTCGAAATGCTTTACCAGTTTTTTACAATCTTTAGAGGCAATCATTTGCCGACACCCTTCACTCGCTCTAGGCTACGAAGCCCACCTAAACCAAGCATACCCATTAGAACAGGGAGCATTGTTGATGTGTCTGCCTGGGGAACAACAATGCCAAAAGGGGCCGACAATGGACTAATTAAAAAGTTAACCGCAAACCCGGCAACGCATACCCATGCGGTCGCGGGTCGCCAGCTAGATTGGAACCAGTTTCCTTTCGCCTCTTCTCTGTTAACCGCAATTTGCGCCAGAGCAATTTCTTGCGCGTGACGCTCTGACATTGTAGCAATCTCGTGAGCAATCTTCTGTTTCTGATCTGCATCTGGAATAAACTTATCTAGTAAACCTGAGACTGGGCCGATCAAAGCATTAACAATGCTCATCCAAATTTCCCTGCCACAAACAATCCGATGATCAAAGGATAAATTCCCCAAAGCATTAATTCCAAACGCTTAAACTTTTGGCTGCCCTCCTCCAGTCTTCTCTCAATATTCTCATAGCGAATAGAACATTCTTTTTCATGCGCTTCAATTTTAGACATAGTTTCTTTGACGGTAGGCATTATCCTTTTATCCAACTGAGGCTGTCTTCATCCCAATAATATCTGCCGTCTTCTGGCATAGGTGTTGGCGCTTCCCAGATGCAAGAGTCTTCGTTTAACGTCCAGCTTGGGTATGGTTGCGGAGAGTAAAAAGCATCACGGTCAGAATCGTATGTGTTTCCAATACCAGCATAGTTTTTACGCAACGGAGTTTTGCCGCCAGAATGTACGCCGCCGTATGTGTTGTAACTTGTCTGCACCCATTGACCATCAAGTGCGTTAACCCAATCTTGCTCTGCAACAATAACTTGAGTAACAATATTATTAACAACTTTGGCAAAATGACTCATTCTCCGCCACTCCCAAACGTGCCTGAACTTGTAAATTTATGATAAATGTAACCCCCGCTTGAACTAACAGTGCCACCTGTGCCAATTTGAGCGTCAGCTTGGTAGCGTATGATGACAATACCAGACCCACCGGCAGAACCGGCTTGGCTGCCAGTGTAGACGGCTCCACCTCCACCACCGCCAGAATTTACGTCAGCCGCAACTGACGGATCATTTACCTCTGAGCCTGTTTGATTTGACCATCTATGACCTCGTCCACCGCCGCCTGTTCCCCCATTGCCAAACACGGCACCCACATATCCCGCACAGCCACCGCCGCCGCCGCCCCCGTATGGGCCATCAAGAGAGTCTGGCGCACTACCCTCAAGCCATTTGGCTCCTGCGCCGCCGTCACCGCCATTATAGTTATTGCTTGATCCAGTGCCGTTAGAGCCAACCGCTGAAGCACCGCCCCCACCGGCTCCAACGCCGTTTGGATTGCCGCCACTTACTTTAATTGTTGTTCCACCGTTGTTACCTTGACCGCTACTACCAGAACCAGCCGACTGATTGTTGTTGTTTCCCATTCCAGCCCCGCCGCCTGACCCTCCATCCGCAGCATCGTTGTATTCTGTGCCGCCTTGTGTTCCTCTGCCGCCAAATCCACCGCCCAAAGAAGTTTGGTTAATGCCTGTTCCAACGACTGAACTATTATTTCCTTGATTACCCGACGCATTACTCGTTTGAGCGGCACCTCCGGCTCCAATCGTTACAGTATAATTTGTAGACAACGGAATTTCTGACGCTGTAAGCGCTCTAAATCCACCAGCACCGCCGCCGCCAGAGCCAATAGTGGCACCGCCGCCCGAACCACCGCCAGCGACAATTAAAAATTCAATATCATAAGGGCCAAGACCACCGCCAGCACCTACGCCTTGACGCTGCGACCAAAGCTGCATATTTGCCAGTATCATGCGATCAGCGCAAATATGTTAGATGCAGTAGTAGACGTAGCTTTAACTCGCGTCACTCCGCAAATAAAATAGAAGTTGTCAGGAACAGGTACAGTAATTGTGTCACCTGTTTTGGTAATAACAACGATGTTTCCAGCAGTACCTACGTACAAGCCTATTGCCGTGTTACCAGTGCCTACGTTGTCAGAACCATCACTTGGAGTGACGCTTACCCACGTTGATACTGAACCGTTTAAACTTGCGCCTACACCCTCAAATGGATTACTCATCTTGCACCTCATAACCGAATATTTTTACGTCTTGTGGATTGACCATGATTGGTTCACACCACGCCTGTACCGCCCTGTAATTCTCTTGTCTCTGACTTAACTGCCGCGCATCATTCAAACAATGCCTCTGGTTAATCCAATAGCTTGTTAATATTGGCTCTTCTCCTAGCACTACATATAAAGCAAAAACGATGATGTTCATTCATCGCCTAATCTCTGGTTGGCTGGCGTTGCAGTAAATTTAATATTGCGCGTGTATCTCCCTTTACTTCGCTTATATCATCAACAGCAGTTTCAAGCTGTATTTCGCTGCGCGTCATTTTGTTCTGCAATTCCTGCACCTGATCCTCAATCTTTTCTACATCTTCCGTTAGCTCTTTTACGTCAGATGTAG
>Ga0209092_10003970_pt1 | contig 12543 bp, 11 predicted proteins | sample FraStrMetagenome_FD_187446 | JGI IMG/M metagenome (GOLD analysis project Ga0209092, IMG submission 187446) | Marine eukaryotic phytoplankton communities from Arctic Ocean - Fram Strait ARC3M Metagenome (SPAdes) (version 2) | ecosystem: Environmental > Aquatic > Marine > Oceanic | place: Fram... | reverse complement strand
TCCAAGTGGAATAAAGCTATGATCATTGAAGCAAAACGAAAACAAAAAGTAGAGATTTATTCAACATTAGGAAGAATCTTAAGTACTTCAAACACAATCAAAATCCCAGTGTCATACACAGCGATACACGCATGATATAATCATTATTAAATGAATTAAATCTTTATTTACGCGTCATAATATATATATATGAATAAATAAAATAAATAACAGATCTGATTCAGATTCATGTTCAAGGGCAATACCCAAATGTATCCCTCCATGTCATAGGTTGACACATTCAAGGAATGTCAGAGAATATTTGTGCAAGTCGTAAAGATACATAGAAAAGTGAGACATGTTCCAAGAGAGGATAGCTCATGGTTGAAAGGCTTAGACGTGGTGCTTGGCCAGCATGATGTCATACTTACCTTGATTTAGTATCTCTTTTTTACTTAGGTGCGTACAGTCTTGTACTAGCTGCTTAATGTTGCTTTCTTGTTTTTTGCGTTGAGAATACGTTGTACATGTGCATCTTCTGCTTGAAGTGCGTAGCTTTCTTCAATGTTGTAATTGAAGTTATTTTCACAATCTGGTGGTTTCATATTTGCGTAATTTCTGTTCCAACGGTCCGATAATTAAATCGTACTTGGACATCTTAGGCACGACGTACATCTTGTGCCGAACCTTAGCAGTGGGATTAAGTTCAGGTAAGGTGAACTCAACTACAACGACCCTGCCATAGTCTTCCATGTACATATTTCATCTTTTATCTGCTTAAATCACGAAATAAAATGTTCTGAAACAATGGAACCACTTGGTCCCAAATCAAGCAATATTTTTGCTTGTTTCACCACTGTATGTTTGGCGCTAGGGGTAATCTCACCAAAAAGAATAGGAACAAGAACTTCTTGTTCTTCACTTTTTTTCTGGTCACATTTTTTGAATTTTATATTTTTTTAGATTGTTGTTGGCCTGGTAGTTTAGATCTGACACTAGTGTATTTAATTTGATTGGCTAATAAAATATCAAAATACTTATCCACTTTACTTATTTTACAACATTTATGTTTATTAGTCCTACTTGTGTGTGATCTTACTGGACCTCTTTTTCAGGGCTCAATATCACTAAAGGTATCGGAACCCGAAGCAAGGGATCATCCTCTTTGTTTTTCTCTTCTTAAGATGAGGAGGATTTGTCAAGTTTCATCTCCTCGAAAGCCTTGAGTTCATTATCGAACCTCTTACAGTATGCCTTCTTCTAATGTTTTGCGTTTGCCTGCTCAATGTATTGGGTCATAACTTCCTTGAATATGGCTTGAGCCTGCTTGTTGCGGTTGATGTTCTTGATGTCTTTGGAATACTTTTCTTTAAGCGTTTCCACATGACGTTTCATGATACGGCATTTTTCCGTAGAGTGACCGCAATCTCCATGAAGCATGCAGTACTTTCCTCTGGTTCCAAATTTGAAACCATAAGTAGTTTTCCTTTTCTTAGGGATTGGTTGGTTGTGGTTGAAAGAAAGCTTCTTTTCAATCCTATTGGGGTTCAGCTCCGTGAGCTCTAGATGTTTACAGAATCCGATGAACTCAGCAATGGTGTGGTTCACAGGATCGAAATCTTGAAGGATTATCGCCTTCTGCCAAGAACTAGGCATCCCAAACTCCATCAAATCCAGGACTTCATCTCAGGGAAGCTTTGTCTCATCGTCGGCCAGAGGGAACTCAGTCAAAAACTCATTGATCTCGCATACACAGGATACAAATTCGCGTGCCTTCATGTTGCAAAGCAATTGCTTCTGCATTTGCAGGGACTTGATGGAGAAAACATGAGTGCTGGTAACCGCATCCATGACTAGCTTGTAGTTTGCGACGGTTTCATTACCGACTTCTCCTGCCTCGAGGTCAGGTTGTATTGCCCGGGACCGTTTATCACGTTCTATCTAATCAACGCACGTTCCACGTTTCGTTTCCACCTAAGAAACTCTTCCACAGTGCCGGTTTTGAAGTACAGAATCAGGCGGTCATAAGTGGTCAAATCTTCCAAGTCAGGGGTCGTCTTGCACTTGAGCACAGAGTACTCTCCTTTGGTCCTCAAGGTTTTGGATTCCAACCTGGCTAATGGAATGATAAGGACAACTTGACAACAGTTAGTAGCCTTTAAAACACTTTTACTCACTTTTATCTTTGAAATGGTTCAATGCAATCTATGATTGGGGTAATGTTACTATGCCTTATGTATGGATATGGATTAGATAAACTAGTTGAAAGGATGATAATTATGAGCTTATTTTAATTGACTATTCTAAATTCATAAGTTAACATACAGAACATATTAAACACATATTGGAAACCACACAGTTTGCACAGCAAGGGTAGCTGACATATGTGGGCCAGACAGATGACATATAGTCTCTTATTTCATATGTCCAACAGGGCTGTCATTCCCAAATGACAGGCATGTGTTGGATGCTACTCAGTGCATATGAATCAGCTGCAAGCTTTGCTTTGGCAGCCGGCTTCCTTGTGAGGAGGAAGGCTTTGATGATTTTGTTTTCATTTGAATTAATATCATCTATACTCATGTCCAACTATTAAATTTGAAGCTAGCTTTTTAATCTAACTATTAAAGTCACAACTATGCTTATAATTAGATGATTGCATCTAAATGTAGACTAATTTAGCTGAATCATATACTGTATATTGCACCTTATACTAAAAAATCTCTACTCTAAGTTACAGTATCTACAAAAAGTTACTATCAAAACAAAGAATCAACACTGGAGACCTTTACACTCTACACACATCAACATGCATCCTACCATCAGACAACTTACCAGCATTAGTCAACCGTATCCAATCTAAAATTGTTTTAATGGAACAAGTAGAAGAAGTTGAAAAACATGTAAAAATATTCTTGGATCAGGTATCATTTCCACATGAACCCTCCAATCTCATCCAACATATTCAATCATGTACAGCAATAGCAGTCACTGATGCATCTATGCCACCAGATACCAGAATAGGAGCATCCAGTTTTGCAATAATTCTCCTGATCTCCAATGTGCAAGTACTGCATCGCATGGAGTACCAAAAGGGTTACAAATAATGGATTCCTATAGAGCTGAATTGTATGGAATTTTCTGTATCCTCCTCACCATATCACGCTTTGTCAAAACACATTATATTCAGAATGGAAAAATCACTATTGCATGTGATAATAAAGCAATCCTTGAACATGCCTTCCTTTATAAAGAAAGAGCAGCAGTGACATAGAACAGGCAAGATATTCTATGGGCAATACACCGTAAGGATCTACCAATTCAATTCATAGCACAGCATCTGAAAGAGCACCAAGATAAGAAAAATGCCCCCCTCACCCTCCTAGTAGAAAAATTAAATTGTAATGTGGACATCAAATCCGGCGAGGAGTACAGAGAATATATTGACGGTTCCACCACATATAAATATTCAGATATTCATTGGTTTTCCAACTGGCACTGCAAAATAGATGGACAAAAAATTACATCGAATTTGGAATCAATGATAAAAAATAAAATGTATGCTACTCAAATGCAGTAATACTTAATTCCAACAAAGGTTATAATGCAAATGCATATGAAATGATTGATTGGTCTAGCAAAGAAAAATCATCTAGCACCTTATCCCTTCATCACCAAATATGGCTCACCAAAATTGTAAGTGGGTTCTGTGCGAATGCTACCTAAATGCATGAAAGAAAACAATGGGAAAGTCCATTATGCCCACTGTGCTCCAAATGCAACAAAAATAATAAGCACATTATCACCTGCAAAGATATTCGAGCTCAGAAAAATATGCCCTCCTTCTTCGATCATTCATCCAATTCCTTCAAAAAATCAACACTCATCCCTTCATCATCCAAATATTCGAAACTTCCTTGCAATATCAACAACCCACATCCTTTGCTCAACAATCAATATCATTTCATACCAAACCAATACTTTTACATGTGGCTCATCAGCAAAATGCAATAGGATGGCACAAATTTTTATAGGCCATTTAAGTACTCAATGGAAAGCATTACAATTACAATAATTCAAACAAATGTACACACAACCTCCATCTGCCAATCATTGGATGAAACAAGTCATCCTCCAAATATATGAACTATCCCATGGAATGTGGATAATACATAGAAATAGCATTGAACAAGTGGAAGAAAGGTTGACTCTCAGATAATCCAAACAATTGGAAGAACAGCTAATCCAAACCTACATTGGAGTAAATAAAAATGTACTACATCAACACCGGCACATGTTTGATGAAAAATTAAGTGATCTGCAAAACAAGACTGTGTCAGAAAAACAATATTGGATTTTAGCTGTGAAGTCTAGTTGTGCTTGTTATCTTGAAAATGAAAATAATAAAAAAGAATTCATGAAGATACGTGCACAATGAATAAAAAAGTTGCTACTGTCCTAGATTGATCTATCATGTCTTCAACAGCAGCTTCGACTGCACATCGCACTTGCTTTAATGAGAATCGGGCAATTTAAAGCTTTCGGGTAGGTAGAATATAATAAATACTTAATCTTTGTGTTTTTAATTTTGATTTACTAGCTACTGAAGAGCATTATGATGATAGTCAAACAGCAGGAAATTTTTGATTCACCGAAAGGTTTTTTACTTGTACTGTGAATTAAAAAAAATCTTCAAAACAATCATTCGTCAAGCATTGTTCTTCAAAGATCATCAAACATCTATGTGTTATGATTAGGGGACTCGAATATATCAGATAAAGTAAAAAGCTGAGATATTAAATCGTATAAAAATGCATTATTTTTCTTTGGCATTGTAACTCTTTCTGGCTAATCTTGTGCTCTTGCAACAACAGGTAGAAGAACTTCGTCTTTCTGAGCTGCAATCTCGCCTGGACCAAACTGCGCCAAAAGCAATAGCGCTCCCGAGGTCGAGACACCCAGAAAGAAGTAATATTTGTGCAGATCGTATATCTGCGAAACGTCGAAATCAAACGCAGTGACGTCTTTTGGCATAGCAACATTCGGCATCCAGATATTGTCCTCGTCATACTTCCATTCACCATCCTCAAGTTTCACAAAGCGGAAGAACGGATGTTGATAGATCACAAAGCAAAGGTTCATGAATGCGAGGACAACTGCGACAAGACGTGACTTGAGGCCAGCAGCGACGAAGGTCGAGCTAATTGCTAATAAAGCAAGAGCAATTACGTTGAAGACAAACATGGAGAGCGACGACAAATAGACTGCAAAGCTGTTCGTCTCATCGAGTGAGATCGCAGAAAAGAGAAAAACACCTGCATAGTATAAATACATTGCTGGGAGTAGCAGCCTACCCATCAATTGCGTTCTTGCACAATCGGCGACACTTAAAGCGCTGTTGACAAGACGTGCTCGGATAAGAAATAATCCTCCAAGAAGGGAAATTGACTCGGCTACAAACTCAACATTCGAAAATTGAGAATACAACACTGGTTGTACAATTACCCAACATATAAGCGCTTTTGTTGCTAGATCTGAATGAATGAGCAAAATCAGACAAACCGAACTGCACAATTGAATAATAAGACCGGTTCCGAGCAAGATCGTCGCTAAGAAAACTCTCATATTAATACCGAGCCCAAACAGCTTCAGGAATTGTTGGTCTCCAATCTCTTTTATTAGATCAGAAAATTGTGACGCTGTGCGAAAAGAGTCATCGAAGAAAGTGGTTACAAGCATAAGACGCACAATAAATTGTAAACGCGGTTCCCATTTGCGCAGCAGTATTTTTACGTTGACATGCTCGTCAATAGAGAGCATGATGCGTTGAAGAAGATCTTCATTTTTTTTCGTAACGGGTGTGGCTTTAAATATTTCACCACGTCCATGTTCCAAATCGCCATTTGAGTGGACAAGGGTTTGCATCTCAATGAATTGACTCATTTTTTAAATTGTTGCACAATATGTTTATCACAAAATAAAAATGAAACAACAAGATATACAAGTTATTTGAGCGAATCTGAAGTCGGCGGAGTAATAAAAGATCTATGATCTGCAAGAAAATGACGCATTTCAGTATCATAAAAATAAGTTGAAGTCCTAAAGTCAACTTTATCTAAATATATTCTCGTCTCCTGACACAACAAATCAAAATCACAAAACTAACGCATGAGTTTGATGATACCTTTCTAAATGGCACACATCCGCTGTGCGTGAGGCGAACATTATGCACACTCAGAACTTTTGATGGAAGGGTTCATCATGTAGCAAAGACGTCGTAGGTTTCGTATTATATCTTTTTTGTTGGAAAGATCCTAAGTAAAATTATGATGAATAGCAACGTCATTTGTCATGTCGTATGTAAGTCCAATATAAGTTCTGATGTTATTTAAGAGACATATAAATTAGAATTTTTTCTTTGTTAGGTGCTCGTTCATGCCGAAAACGCGTAGAGCATGCTCTTCAGTACGAAAAAGTTCTCAAAATGAAATCGCAATACAATCACATTCCTGAAAGGGAAAGATTCGCATGCTATATATCATGCCAGTATCTTTGTTGATTTAATTAGTAAGTGCGTTTGTTTACGTCAATATCCTGTCAACTTTTTCATTTTTCCTGACATCACTGAATTGAATAATAATAGATTTGCTCATATTATCATATTTCTAAGAATTGAAGATTTACAACACTAACCCGAAAAAATGAAGATCTCCAACATCCTTTTTGTACTCGGATTCCTTAGCAGTAACGTGTCTGCCGATTCTAACCTTAGGGCTGGTGACATTGAGTATGTGAAACAAGAAGAATTGATGGGCGAAGAACACCTTGATCTTGAGCTGATTGTTGATGGAGAACGTCATTTATTCCCTCTTCTCCCAGGAGTGAAGTGCCCCACTGGACACAACTGCCGTGTGCGCACCAACACTGGAGGTGTTACCCCCATGTTGTCTTCCCTCAAGGCAAACTACAAGACATCTCTCCAAGCTGAGATGGACTGGGTTGAAATCAACAGCAACCTTAACCAAGTTGTCAACTCTGACAACTATTGCTCTCGTCGTCAAGCCATGGCCCGAGCCGCTGGCCTTGCCGCAGGTGTTACTGCCGCAACTGTGGCCTCTCCAGCATATGCTGCAGAAACTAAAGAGGTATTGATGGGAAGTGATAGTGGATTACTTGTTTTCGTACCTGCAAAGACCCAAATCTGTGCTGGTGACTCTGTGAAATGGTAAGCCAACTTGACCTCCGATGAGTTTTTTTGTGTTTGGATTTAAATGCATTTTCTCAACATTTATGCAACTGTTCCCTTCCTTGTCACAGGGTTCTCAATAAGGCCGGACCTCACAATGTTGTCTTCGATGAAGAAGCCATCCCTGAGGGTGTTGACCAAGAAAAGATCTCCATGGATGACCAAATCGGAGACGAGGGTGACACCTTCAGCATGAAGTTCGATACCAAGGGAACCTATGAATACTACTGCGAACCCCATCGTGGTGCCGGTATGCAAGGTGTACTCACCGTTGTTTAAGGAGTGGTACTAGATATATGGAACCCTATTATCCGAAAGATGGAATGATGAAACGCTTCTGTGACATCAGCTTTCAGTCTCAAATTGAGAGAGGAAATATCCATAGCGATTTTCAGTTGTCCCAAATTTAGAAGCTACATGATTAAAAGCAAAGCAACGGCTACTTGATTTGCAATGATAGGAACAAATTCACAACATTGTTACTATTGAATTTTAGTTGCTAACATTTATTTAAATTCTATTTTGTTAGAGTAAGTTCAAAAGCTACATATCATAAAAGTACATATATTGAATAAAAATCATGCATGCTTCTTGAGCTTGTTATGACAATGTTTGCACAGAAAAAATAAATAAAAGTGTTGTTTCTGAGTGGAAGTATACTGTGATTGTTAAGATGCTTCCACTATTGCATATTGTGGCAAAGTTCATGCTTCAGAAAGCATGGATTTTGACTGCTGTAATTGGATTCAAAGTACCGTAGGCTCAATTTCTTTTACTTTCTCCAACCTTGTTCATAATGACCAGTAGGACGAATATTTTTATCGCCTTCTATCGAAAAAAAAATATCTTTCTTCAACTTTCACCCGTGACAAAGTTTACAAAGATTATGCATCTACAAATAATCTGAAGTTTGGATAAGTTTTTTCTTTTTTCAAAACATTCATTTTTGAGGTCGCTCATATTTTCGTCTATGTACGGTTATCTTCTTTTGAAAGCACCAAGAACACAAATTAATGTTTGTGTATGTGTCATTATTCAAGTTTCACTTGTTCTTTATTTCAGTCGTTCTATTTATTTTAAGCTAAAAATACTAAATTATCACTTTTTCGTCAATATCAAATATTAAATTTGATATTTCTCGCATGACAATAATATGTGAAATTCGACTTATTGTCACAGTAATGTATTGCAAAAACAAGAATGAAATAAACACAAGCAAAATGGCGAATTTATCAGATAAATCATGTCATTCAGTGATGATATTTTTTTTCGATGGAAATCTTCACTGCAATTGGCCATCTTTTATTGCGTTCCGAAACGGGTTTCTTTCTTGAAAGGCAGAAGATAAGCAGCACCGATATCGTGTTTAACTTTATTATTTGATGAATAAATTTGAAGAGGGTTTGATTCCACGTTGGCAGTGTATCTTGTTTGTATCATCCTCATTTGTAGAAGCGCCTAGATACCAGTGTCAAACACAACTTTTTCAATTCTTTCTCTAGCTAGAGTCGCATAAAATATCTTTATCAACATCACATTGTATATTTTCTTCGTGAATTAATCTTTCATACTGGAGATGAAAAGGCTGAAACTAAAAGGGCCAGATATTTGAGATGTAATGTTGGTGTTCATCTTTTTCCAATGAGATATATTTCAGGAATAGATTGGCATTGGATTCGTTTGAACTTAAGAGAAGAGTAGTACTTTTTTGTGTGAAAGTTTTTCCCTTTACTTCAAAAAACCCTCTCGATTTTTTCACTTTTTTGATGGACTGAATCTATGTGTTGCTAAGTAATCAGAAACTTAATAGCTTATTAACGTTACTCTTCTTTATTTATTGTTCATTCATCCTAAATAATCATGCAATTGCGCAAATTGAAAATAATATTCCTCTAAGAACTATCCATTATTAGGTTGAAGTAAAGCCAGGTATTTATAATTTAATTAGAAACAAAAATACTATTCAAAAAGAATATCTCGTAAAAAAAACGCTCTTTCAAATTATGTAGAAATTAGGAGAATGCGTACGTTTGTGGTCTATTTTGGTACCGCACCTACATATGAAGGACCGTATAAATATCTCGTGGTATTTATTTTTTACTTAGGTTTACCAAGTATCGTTTACTCCATGTTTGGTGGTGAGTGAAGATATGGACTCGAATGTATTTCCATTCTTTGCCTGTGAAATTTATTCACGAAATTCGCTGAACACAAGATTTGTCACGAAAAAGGTGTGTGAGACCACATTGAAGCAAGAGGCTCTAGCATTGTGGATTATGAAGAAGATGCTGCAGTGATTGAAAGAAGGGATTGGGAAACTCAGTCATGGTGTTATTCTGAAGCGAATCATGAATGTTGTTGAGATACAGATGCGGTCGAAGCAAGAAAGATGCCATGTTGCTCAAGTTGTCTTTAGATGCACCGTACGTAGTACTCTAGTATAAAACATCTACGGTTAATGAGAGCCATGAAAATTATCTACCTTTTTTTCGATCCGGATTCTTTGTCATCTTTTCTACGCTCTATCTTCCTATCAAGTCTACACACCACAATATTCAAAGGAACTTTCCCAGTCCCTGAAACGTCTCTCAAGCATCTGACAGTATCTATTCGATGGAACACGAGATATCACTCATTTCCTCCCTTACTTCTTTGAATTAATACTCACATCCTCTCTTTCTTTGTATCTTCAATATTCATTACAACCGACGAACGAACAGGAATCATCTCAACTTTAACTGTATAAATAATGGCTGTCGATCTGTTGAACCCCACCCCTGCCCAAGAAGCTTCCACTCACAAGTTAAAGCGCCTCGTGCAATCCCCCAATAGTTTCTTCATGGACATTAAGTGCCCAGGATGCTTTCAAATTACCACTGTTTTCAGCCACGCTCAAACAGTTGTTCTTTGCGGACAATGTAATGTCATGCTTTGCCAACCAACCGGTGGAAAAGCTCGTCTTACAGAAGGATGCAGTTTCCGAAGGAAGGTTGATTAAATAAAATAATGAATCAAGAGGCTGAAGTATATGCTTCTTATTTATCGAAAACTGTTTTATCGAATTTACATTGGTGGTAGTTGTGTATGGTCATGATCTTTCGTGCTATACACCATTAGTTTTATTGAGTGTTTTGATTGTATGCAATATTTCGAAACAGATAGATTAGTAAGATATAATAACTTCTCGACTTTTAGAGCAAAGAATATGTTCTTTTCCATTGTCATTTTACAAACACTATTGATATCTTCATCACTGACAAGTACTTGCCCTTGTACTTTCTATCACGGCACATGGTTGAATTCTCCTACTTGTGGTTGTACGATATTTAGAATTAGAAAGAAATTTTTTGACACAATAATAAAAGAATGTGTTAAAAAGAGCAGGTATCATTCATTGGAATAGGACATAAGGAAATCTTAACTATTTATAAATTAGATTTCCAGCAAAAACTCGTTTTTGAATTTCGCATATTAAATAGGAAGTCATTCCTAGTGTGAAAAGATGAGAGTGCTTTTGCTACTTGGAAATTTTGGACTTGATGATATCCTCAAGTTTTACAATATCGGCAGCGAAGTTTCTGATTCCTTCGGCGAGCTTTTCCGTTGCCATAGCATTCTCATTCATGATCCACCTAAAGTTCTTTTCACTCATTTCGATTTTTTCAATCTCAAGACCTTTTGAAGCCTCAGCATCCAATTTTTTCACAACTTCATCGTCCGCAGAACTAAGCTCATCCAACAACTTGGGAGCAATGGTCAGCCTATCACATCCAGCAAGAAAGATAATCTCGTTTTTGTTACGAAATGAAGCACCCATAACGATGGTTTTGTAATCGTACTTCTTGTAATAATTGTAAATGGAAGCAACAGAAACAACTCCTGGGTCTTTATCTGGGGCATATCCTTCAACACCTTCTTTCTTTTTGTACCAGTCCATGATACGGCCAACGAAAGGTGATATTAGAGTGCATTTGGCTTCAGCACATGCAATGGCTTGAGCAATGCTGAAAATAAGGGTGAGATTGCACGTGATGCCATCTTCGCTTTCAAGCACTTTAGCGGCTTCAATCCCTTCCCATGTGGCTGCAATCTTGATCAAGATTCTAGATTTATCAATTCCTACTTCTTTGTACATTTCAATAATCTTACGAGCTTTAGCAATCGTTGCTTCTTTATCAAATGACAACCTTGCATCTACTTCTGTAGAAACATAACCGGGAACAATTTTAGTGATCTCTGTTCCAAAGTTCACCGCCAACTTGTCCTGAAATTAAAATTTAATGATCTGGAATTCAGTTTTCATTCAATAACCAATCGATAGGCGTATGCACCATACCAATTTCCTCCTGATAAGTCAAATTCGATACTCACCATAATAGTGGACAGATCACCCTTGCCATAACCAATCGCATCATCTACAAGTGAAGAATATTCTTCCATCATAGCTGCCTTGTAGATAAGGCTAGGATTGGTGGTGGCATCCTGTGGCTTGAATTTTCTTATGGCTTCAATATCTCCTGTATCGGCTACGAGAACAGTAAGTTTCTTAAGTTGATCGAACTGAGACTCGCTCGTTTTTTGCTTCTTTGGCGCCGACATTATCTGTTGCTGTTGATTTGACTTATTCTCTCTTCAATGGAATTTGTTACGAATTCTTGCGTTCGGTACTCTCTTCTTTTGTTGGTTGTTTTTGTTATGGTTTTTGTGAGAGGCTTTTAGATATATATTTCATGAATCTTTGGGTGTCAAAAGATCTTTACTTCGTGTTCGAATAAGATTAGAAGTCTGTAGATTCGTACTGCAGATCAAGAGCATTGTTTGAAGTCATCATATTCAAAAATTGGAAATGCTGACGTAGAGATCCTTTTCTACGAACTTTAACGATATGGCATCAAAGTCTTGCAGGATACGAATTACTATGTACGGGATTGAAATATCTATATCATTTTTGACTTAGGGGGTATCCATTCTAGATTTAAATTACGTGAAATCGTAAAATCGTATTCCAAATAGGCCATTTAAACGATTTCAGGAACGATTTCAGAGTACGATTTGAGGAAAAACTCCCAGGTCCTTGGGACCCCCTGGGAGTTTTGCCCGAAATCGTACTCTGAAATCGTTCCTGAAATCGTATTTTCTTCCAGTATATCTTACGTACACGAATTGATTTTATCAGCTGGAAGGAATAATCATCTGCATGAAGAAAAAGAAGTGCTTGATCACAAAGTTCAATCATTAATGGATTTAATATTAACATCCTGAATAAATACGAAATTACTCCTCTTCTACACTACCGATTTCTTTCTCCAAAATCACAA
>Ga0209092_10003969_pt1 | contig 12543 bp, 6 predicted proteins | sample FraStrMetagenome_FD_187446 | JGI IMG/M metagenome (GOLD analysis project Ga0209092, IMG submission 187446) | Marine eukaryotic phytoplankton communities from Arctic Ocean - Fram Strait ARC3M Metagenome (SPAdes) (version 2) | ecosystem: Environmental > Aquatic > Marine > Oceanic | place: Fram... | reverse complement strand
GCAGCGTGAAATGGTTGTTGTGCCGCCATTCTGGACAGTCGGACAGACGATTGACCATCTGCGCAGCTTCGAGCCTGAACGAACTGAATTTTATCTGATTATGGTCACTGACGTTAACGGTCATCCTGTGGGAGAGATCAGGCTTGACCGATTGCTATGCTCGGCCCGCCCGCGCCGGATCAGTGAAATCATGGAAACAGATTTACGCTCTATTCCCGTGTTGATGGATCAGGAAGAAATTGCCTTGCTGTTCCGCCGTTACGGGATGGTAACAACGGGGGTTATTGATGAAGAAGGCAGACTTGTCGGCATCATCACTCTTGATGATATTATTGATGTTATCGATGAAGAAGCAGAAGAAGATCTGATGGCTCTTGCAGGTGTGTCTGACGGTAGTATCCGAACCTCTATCATTGAAACGTTGCGGGCACGTTCCGCGTGGTTGATGCTTAATTTAATGACAGCGGTTCTGGCGTCTCTGGTGATCGGGATGTTTGAAGAGACGATTGAGAAAGTTGTTGCGCTTGCTGTGTTGATGCCGATTGTTGCGTCTATGGGCGGAAATGCTGGCACGCAGACTGTAACGGTTGCTGTCCGTGCGATTGCAATGCGCGAATTCAGCCCAAAGACAGCCATTACATTCGGGATAAGAGAACTTTTTGTTGGTATTTTAAACGGTCTTGTCTTTGCTGTGATAGCCGCTGTACTGTCTTATATCTGGTTCAGACAGCTGGATGTTTCGCTTATTCTTGGCTTTGCGATGCTAATTAATCTAGTCGTTGCAGGGATTTCAGGCACGCTGGTGCCGCTTATTCTGTTGCGGACGGGTGTTGACCCTGCTGTTGCGTCTAGTGTGTTTATTACAACGATTACAGATGTAATCGGTTTTTTCGTCTTTTTAGGTCTGGCAGCGCTTCTCCTGATTTAACAACTTGCCAGCATGACCCGGTGTACTAATTTATCATTATGACAGTTCATTTAAAAAAGCTCTCGGTTGGTTCAACCTCTCTTGACTCTCTTCGCAGCTGGCAGGATGTACGGGTTGCAAATGGCCTTCCCATTATCCACCCAACGCGGAATAAGCCCCGCCGGGCGGATGAAATTCTTGATGGTGGCTCGCTATATTGGGTCATCAAAGGCCAGATGGTTGCGCGTCAACGGATTGCTGATTTATGTGACGTTACGCGTGATGATGGCCGTCCAGCCTGCGGCATTGTTCTTGAACCAGGATTATTTCCGGTATGGCCACGCCGCTTCCGTGCCTTTCAGGGATGGCGCTATCTGGAAGTTGATGATGCGCCTGCCGATATGCCGGTCAGCGATGATGCAACCCCGCTTCCCGCTGATCTTGCCTCCGAATTAAGAGAACTCGGCCTGTTATAGCGGTAAGCGTGAAAGCGGCGTGAATTAGGGTGATTTGGCGATAATATGAGCTGCTGGTAAGGAGGCGGAGCGTTTTGCGCGTCGCCATTTATCAGGCATCATAAACTGGCCATTCCAGAGACCGCGCTTTGCATGACGCGCATGTTCCTGAGCAGAATGGTAATCTTTGGAATAGGCTAGATAGGCAACTGCCAGCCCTTTTTCGACAAGCCATTGCGAGATATCTTTATCAGCCTGAAAACAGCGCGCTACTTTTCGCTTGTAGTGGTCAATATCGACGATTTCGCATGATAGTGTTTTTTGATGTGCAAGCAAAAGAAGAAGCGCGTCTTTGGCTGCCTGACCACAGGCGTATTTTAGGCCATTCTCGTCAATGCAGGCTTGTTTTAGCTCCGGGGCATCAATCCCAAATAGCCGAAGCCTTTCTGCGCCAGCCCGCAACGAATCTCCGTCGCTAACCTTGGTGATCACAAAATCCTGTCGTGCTCCTGCTTCGGCTGAAACAGTTAGTAGCACACAAAACCCAAAAACATATAACAGTCGATAAAACACCATAATACCTGCTGCCAGATTAACGCTAGATACCAGTCTAGGCAAGTAGAGGGGGGATGTCGGTTATCAGTTAGGGTTATCGGCCTATCCCAAAAGGGGGGTTAGGTATTATCCGTTTGGGCAGGGAAATCAAGATAGGGATTTGCACTCAGCATGGCGGTTGCTAAATCATCATCTTCTGTGATGTCATCCCATGCAGCTTCGGGATTCAAGGTGGCTGCAATGGCTGTTCCAGCTTCAGGAACGGCAATAAAGGGCCCTTGTGCTTCGGCAGGAACAGGCGCACGTGCCTTCATTCGGGCTAGGGCATAGACACCAGTTGCAATATGGACAATGACAAGTCCGGCAAAATAAGCACGATTAGACACAAATTCCATAAATACCGCGATGAGGGGCGAGCCGACAACAGCGCCAATCCCGTTTACCATAATCAGGGTAGAGGCTGTCCCTACCATCTGGCTGGGCGTAAGATAGTCATTAGCATGCGCGATACACAGCGAATAGATAGTCATGCTAAACCCACCATAAAGCGCCATTAATATAATCAGAGGCCAGAATTGTTCTGCACTGAAAAAGGCGGCTGCTGCTGCGGCAAGGGCCGAGATAATGGCTACAAGAAAGATCACTAACCGTCTATCTAGAATGTCTGACAGACGTCCCACAGGATATTGTAAAACCATTGTTCCAATTGTAACAGCAACCAAAAATAGGGATGCTTGTGATGACGTCATGCCAATGGATTTGGCATAGGCTGTTCCCATACCAAAAGTCATTGCAGTAGAGACGCCTGAAAACAGCATCGCCACCATCGCAAGCGGTGAGATAGAATAGAGCCGGCGCAAAGAGACTTGCTCAGGTGCTGAGAATTCTGGCGCTTGTCCTGCTGTTACAAGAATAGGCACCACAGCAATGGACACAAAAACAGAGGCAATGATAAACAGAAAACTTGTTACGCCATCATCAAGGCCGCCCAGCATTTGGCCCAGCCCCATACCGCCCATGGTGATAACCATATAGATTGATAATATCTGGCCACGTGTCTGATTGGTCGCTTTTTCGTTAAGCCAGCTTTCGACAACAATATACATGCCAGCATAGGTAAAGCCGGTCAGCAGGCGCATGCCTGCCCAAATGCCAGCATTATCTGTGATAATATGGATAAGGGCTGCTGCTGAAGCGATCGCTGATAATGCGCCAAAGGTTCTGATATGGCCAACATTCGATAGAATGCGCGGCACAAAAAGTGACCCTATAAAAATGCCAAGAAAATACCCACCCATCATGAAGCCGGTGCCGATGTTGCTGAGCTCAGCTGCGGCGGCCCGCAAGCCCAGTAATATCTGAAGCAGGCCATTGCCAATCATGATCAGAAGAAGGCCGAAAAACAAAGGCCATGTCGATAAAAGAGAGCGAAGCATATACCGATTTACACTCCACTGAAAAGCGCCCGCACAGCGGCGGCATGGTTGATAAAAATGTCAGACTAAATGCGTCGCATTGGGCGTGTTTAATAAATAGCTATCTCTGGTTTCTGTGAGGCTAGTTGAGGGCTTAAACACCTAAAAACGAGTTCACGCAAGAAAAAAAGAAACAATGCCAAAAAAAACCGTGAAACCGCTCAAGCTGTGTTCGCAAACAGGCCATTATTACATGTCTGCCACTATGGAGTGAAGGCGGGTTTCAATCAGCAGGCAATCATCATCTACTTGTTGTTTTAATGACGTAAAATCTGGATATCCAGCGAGGCGTGCAATCAGATTGGCCTGTTTGCTGGGAATGTCATTATGGTCTTGATTAGCGGGCAGGCAGAGTCTGAAATAATGCGCAACAGAGACAAGCCGTCCATGGGCGTCACCGAGTTCTGCATAAGGGGCGTCACTCTGTGCAAGGCAGCTTAGCAGAAAACTTGGGGTGAGGGGCTGGATGGCGGCATGTTTTGCGATAAGCCCGCGCCGGTGCCCCGCAAGGTAGGTCAGAAATTCTAAATCCAGAAATCCGCCGCTACGTTTTTTTAAATCGAACGAGGTTGGCGTGCTACTTGCCAGCCGCTCGCGCATATCAATGATATTATCGCGTAACGCCGTCTCAGAGGGAAAGATTTGACGTATCGCGCCAAGAGTATCAGTAATGCCGCTCAACGCAGGAGATGTATCTTGCGTGCCCGTAATTAAAATCGTGCGGGCTTTGAGCAGCGCTAGATGTTCCCATGGCCAGGCTTCATTTTTATAATAGGTTGTTAGCCGGGCTGTATGAACAGCAATCGGGCCTACTGTGCCATCAGGGCGAAGCCGCATATCAATTTCATAAAGTCCCCCTTTGGATGTTGCCACACTCAGCCAGCTGACAATAAGCTGTGACAGCTTAATATAATATGTTGCAAGACCAAGGGCGCGCGGGCCGTCAGAAACAGCCTCCTGATCGCCATCATAGACAAACATTAAATCAAGGTCGGAATGCACCGTCATCATCTGGCTTCCGAGCCTGCCAAGGCCAAGGATGCCAAAGCTGCTATTGGCGATATGGCCATAGCGCTGGGCAAAATTCTGAGAGGCAAGCCAACAGATTTCCTGAATAATAATATCGGCTAGATGCGAGTAATGAATGCCAAATTGCTCATAGCGAATTCTGCCTTCCAGCAGGTGCACTTCGCTGGTAAATCGCTGTTCTTTTGACCAGAGCCGCAAATGGTCAAGGGCTTGTTCATCATCAAGGCCTTCCATACTTTCCTGAAGGCTGTTCTGAAGCTGATCTGGTTGCAGAGCCGGCATAAAGAAATCAGGGTCTAGCATCCGGTCAAGCAAAGAGGGCATCCGGCCCAATATATCGGATAATCGGGGCGCTTTTATCATGATGCTACAGAGCAGGTCGGATAGCTGTGGGTTCTGGCAGAGCAGGGCAAAAAACTGAGCACCAGCAGATAGTCCATCAACAAGATACGCAAAACTGGCAAATGCATCATCCGGCTCTTCTGCACTGGAGAGGCGGGGCATTAACTCTGTGAGCAATTCTTCAAGATAGTTGCGGGCCCGCTCGCCGCGTGTTGCAGACACACCGCCAGCAAGCCATTTGCTAATAATATCTGCCATATCACGCGGCCGGGCATAGCCAAGCTCCGTTAGCCAGATAATAAGCTCTTCTTGTGTCTGGGGGAGACGCGCTGGACCTCGTTGTGCGCGTTGCTGCTGCTTTTTCTCAAGCATATGGTTTAGCACAGGGTGATCAGCTGCCCATTTTGTTTCATTTTGAAGAGTGCTCACAGCCGCGCGCAAGGCTGCGCTATCGGCGTAGCCCATAAAGCCGGCAAATTTATCAAATTCTTCTTCATTGCGCGGCAGGGCATATGTCTGAGTATCTTTTTGATATTGAAGGCGGTGTTCAATACGCCGCCACGCAATATAATTCTGGCTTAGGATTTCAGCTTTTTCTGGTGATATCCATCCGCCGGTAGCACATAGATTAAGGGCGCGCAGTGTATTGCCAACTTGCAGCCCTGTATGACGCCCGCCTTCGAGTAATTGGAGGCTGTGGGTAAGAAGCTCAATATGCCGAATAGCATAGGCACCTTTTTTGACGTCCATTCCCAGCAAGGCTTCCGGCGTAGGGAGATGTTGTAACCATGACTGCAAATCATCAATGACCGTAAAATCACGCACCCGGCGCCAAATAAAAGGCGCAATGCGTGCCAGAAATTTTTTGCCAAGCTCACAATCTCCAGCAATCGGTTTTGCCCGAATGAAAGCAGCACGCTCCCATGACCTAGCCGTAGTTTCATAATAGGATGCTGCGGCATCAATATCCAGACTGACAGCCCCGCCGCCCATATCGGGGCGCAAGCGCAAATCAACGCGCCAGCCAAAGCCATCAGATGTCTGGCGTGACAAAAGCCGGCTAAGAGAGCGCGTAAGGGCAATAAAGTGGCTGGCGGGCTTCTGAGAGCCTTTAGAATCATGCAGGATAATTAAATCAATATCAGATGAAAAATTGAGCTCTCCGGCCCCCAGTTTTCCCAACGCCAAAATAACCCAGCCACTGCCGGTAGGAGAGGCAGAAAGAAGATGTTCAACACAGCCCTTCACAGCCTGTTCAGCAATTAATGACAGTCTTTGATAGCTTGCGGTGATATCATCATGGCCCCATAATTCACTGAGCGCGATGGCAAAATGGCTCCGGTTGCGCCAGTGCCGTAATGCCTGCTCACGTTCAGAATCTGTTTGATTTTGGGTGAGTGTTTGTTGCCATTCAGCATAGGCTGAGCTCAGGATTTCATCAATTTTCCCTGAATAAATATCAGCAATGTCAGTAGCAAAAAGACGCGATTGCAGATGCAGAAATGAGCTAGCGAATAAGATAGGTGCCAGAGCGTGGCAGATATCAGGTGCGGCGGAGGAAGCCGCAGGCGCCATGATGCCGCGTGCTTCATTATTCCATTGCTCTGAATGCTGTTTCTGGTGGTCAGAAAATTGGGGCAAGAAAGGTGGTGACATAAAAGGTCTTCTCACTCACAAGGACATTTTCATAATGGTAGGCAATCATAATGCTAAACGCTCATCCTATCTTTGACCATAGCGCGCGTCACATCATCATATAGTCAGCTATCATAGTGCCAGTAGAGGAATTTTCCCAGCACGGATAGCACGCACCCGCAAGGCCCAGCGTATCCCTAGAATAATGGCATTCACAAACAGACCAACAGCCAGCCCAGCCCATATTGAAACCGGTCCCCAGTCAAGGATAAAAGCCATATAGGCGCCAGACCCTATGCCAGCACCCCAATAGCCAAAAAGCCCAATAATAGCGGGTATTTTAGTATCGTTCAGGCCCCGTAATGCGGCTGTTACAATCGCCTGCATACCATCAGATAACTGAAAAATAGCTGTGATAATCAGCATGGGAACAGCAATAACCAATACATCATCAAAGAGGGGATCGTCTGGCTGGATAAACAGACCCGTCAGAAATTCAGGAAAGATGAAAATAACCAACGTTAACGGAATGGCGACGAGCGCCCCGCAGATCATTGAGGCATTACCATTGGCAGATACTAATGCTGGATGACCTGCACCTGCCGCGCCGCCAACACGGATAGCAGCAGCTTGTGCAAGTGACAGAGGTACCATAAAGGCAATCGCCGCAATCTGATTGGCAACCGATGCTGCGGCCAGAGCAGATGTACCGAACAGCCCTATCAGCAGAGCCGCTATAATAAACATGCCAGTCTCTGATAGCACCAATAGGCCATTTGGCGAGCCAATACGAAGAATGCGTTTGATAATATGAAAATCCAGAACCCACCAGCGCATATAAGGGCTTACCTGACGGAAGGGTGCGCGAAGACCGATAAGAGCGCCCAAGGTAAGAGCCATCACGATATAGCTTATGGTTGTTGCAAGGGCGATGCCTTCAAGACCCATTTGTGCAAACGGACCAATCCCCTGCGATAAGCACTCATTTAGCGCTATATTAAGCCCAAGCCCCAGAAGGGTTGCATAAAGCTGGGGTGCTGGCTCGCCATGGCCGGATGAAAAAAACCGCATTGCAAGGAAGACAAAGGTGAAGGGCAGGCCAAGAGAGGTCCAGAACAGATAGGGTTCAGCATGGCGTGAGAGCGTTTCATCCTGTCCCAGAAATATCAGGATATCACTGCCATAAAAAACAGCAGGCATGGAGAGAATGCCAATCACAAACGCAATGATCAGCCCCTGACGGAATGTCCGGCGCGCTATTTTGCCATCACCGCTTCCAAGCGCCTGAGCTGTAAGGGGGGCAATGACAGCAAGGATGCCGAGGGCGATAAAATAAAACGGGTGGTAGAGCCGGGTTGATAAGGCTGAGGTCGCAAGGTCTAAGGTAGAGAGTCTTCCTGCCATCCAAAGGTCGGAGGTAAGAATGCCAATAGAGGCGAGCTGTGCCATGCAAATCGGAAGCGCAAGCCTTACGACGGCAGGAATTTGAGCAAAAGTCAGCGTCATAAACCAAGGGACTTTCTAAAAATAATGAAGCGATGAGACATAACCCAAAACCTGACTTATCGCAGAGACAAAAAACGCTGGCACAGAAGAATTTTATATAATGCTACGAGATATCCTTCGTGCATCTGATGAGTGACAAGAGAGCCTTTGAGATAGTCGTCTGAGCTGTGCTGAACGCTGTTATTTCTTGCTGAGTGGCGCAACATTTCCACACATAACATATTTGTACCAGCAATATGATATACTGGACAAATTTTACTATTCGGACTACAAAATCGCGAGTGATCGGTTCTCATAAAATTTATGTATATAATGTGACGTGATTGGGTTTGAACCATCCTGGGACGGCAGAGTGGAGGCATGGGATGACAGAGTGCAGGGGCCGCATCATAATAGAGGTTAGGAGACTAGGGCAATGAAGCGTCAGGTGACGATGCTGTTGAAAAAAGGACTGCCGGCGCTCTTTGTTTTGGGTGGATTTTTCATGATTTATACCTGGCTGCAATCAACCAAGCCAGACGTGGTAGCGCGCTCCCCTAGTGAACAAACCTGGACGATTACTGTTATCGAAGCAAAGATGGGTATTGCCCGTCCTGCAGAACGAGCCTTTGGAACGGTGGTTGCTGCGCGTGATGCCGAGCTGCGCTTTGGCGTTGCGGGCGAGGTTGGTTTTGTATCGGATAACTTGCAAAACGGGGTTGATGTGCAGGCAGGAGACGTTCTGGCAAAGCTGGATTTAGAGCGCCTGACCCTGGCATTAAATGATGTCCGGGTGCAGATGGATGCAGAAAAACGTCAAGGCGATGCTCTTACGCGCCAAGTTGAACTGAGAACAAGGGCTGTTGAACGGCTCACCAAAATGCTGTCACGCAATGTTGCAACAGAAGCAAAGGCAGATGAGGCTGAGCTTGCCCTTTCTGTTGCCGGCAACCAGCTTGTCCAATCTCGTGCCAAGCTAAAGCAGCTCAAAGTAGCTGAAAAGAACCGGCTAAAAGATTTAGACGACGCAACACTCATAGCACCATTTGATGGCACATTGTCAGCTGTTAGCCTTGCCCTTGGCAATCGGGTAAGCAATGCAAATAAAATCGCCACATTAACTGATTTAAGCAGGCTGGAAGTGCCGTTTGTGGTTGCCGCTGATATATATGCGAATGCCCCAAGCCTTATTGGCCAGACGATTAGCTTGTCATGGCAATCTGGCGGTAAGGTTGTTGCGACCGCACAAGCTGTTCTGACGCGGTCTGAAATTATTGTTGATAAAACAGATGGCGGCGGGCGGCTTTATGCTGAATTACCAGCTGATGCTGCGCGAACATTGCCGCCGGGCGCCTTTGTCCAAATTGATTTTATTGGACGCGAATTTGTCGATGCATTTGAATTGCCCGAAGAAGCACTGGTCGGACAGGATAAAGTATATGTTGTTGAAGAGGGGCGCGCACGCGAAAGACTGATTACGGTTCTGCAACGCGCGCCAGGCCGAATTTGGGTTTCTGGCGCGTTGATGACAGGTGATAAAGTCATTGCGACCAGATTGCCGGGGATAGGCGACGGACTAAAAGTCAGAATAGCAGACACGAAATAGCGTAAGCAGGGCAGCACGCCTTTTCTAACACACTCATCAAACGGCACCCGTTAGGATTGGAAAAAAAGGAGCAAAGACGCGATGTTTTCCGCAATGATTGAATTCTTTGCTCGCCACCGTACGGCGGCAAACTTGATTATGATTCTGATGCTGGCCGTTGGCGTGGCCTCCACCATGCGACTGAACAAGCAGTTCTTTCCGGATGTTGATGTCGAAATCATTGGTGTTCAGGTTGCCTGGTCAGGCGCGACGGCTGAAGATGTTGATAATAATATTATTCAGCCGCTTGAGCCGGAACTGCGCACGATAGCCAATGTAAAAAAAGTGAATTCCATGTCCTATGAAGGGCTAGGGGTTGCACAGATAGAGTTTGAATTTGGCTCAGACATGCAAAAAGCCCTTGCTGATGTTGAAGCAGCTGTTGGGCAGGTTGCTTTCCCGACTGAGGCTGAAGCGCCTAAAATCATAAAAGGTGAATTCTACGATACGATTTCAAAAATTGTCTTACATGGGCCCTATCCGCTTGAATCACTTGGCTATCATGCCAAGGTTATCAAAGAAGATTTGTTGCAGCGCGGCGTTGATAAAGCGTCTATCTTTGGCCTGCCTGAGTTTGAAATTCTGATTGAGATAAAGGAATCTGAATTGGCCCGTCTCGGGTTAACCTTGAACGATATTTCGCGTGTCGTTGCGGGCAGTTCTATTGATGTTCCTGCTGGACGGTTTGCTGATGGCGCGCTTCGGGTCCGCTCACTGGGGCTTCGAAAAACAGCACCTGAATATGAAGATATCAAAATTTTGGTTCGGGCCGATGGCAGCGCTGTCACACTAGGTGATGTTGCAACCATCAAAGATACATTCAGCACGCCTGCAGACCTTTATGAGCATGATGGCAATCCAGCGATTGTTATTCTTGTTCAGCGCGGCAAAACCAGTGACTCTCTTAAAACAAATGCAATTGTTCAAAATTACATTACGGAAAAGCGCGCTACCCTGTCTGATGGGCTGATGCTTGACCAGTTTGATGTGCGCGCTGACCTGATTTCACAACGTATTATGCTGATGGTTCAGAACGGTCTTGGCGGCCTTGTTCTGGTGATGCTGGTACTATTTGCCTTTTTGCCATTCCGCGTTGCCTTCTGGGTTGCAACTGGTATTCCTGTTGCGTTTCTGGCGACGTTCGGTGTGATGTTTGCAACTGGGCAGTCGATCAATATGATTTCGCTGTTTGGCCTTATCATGGCGCTGGGTATTGTGGTTGATGATGCCATTGTGATTGGTGAACATGCTGAATATCTGCGCAAAAAGCGGAATATTCCGATAGAATCTGCTGCCATCCTCGCAGCGAAGCGGATGGGGCCACCGGTTATTTCAGCGATGCTGACAACTGTTGCTGCTTTCCTGCCGCTCTTTATGATTAAGGGCATTATCGGGGTGATTATCGGCGCTATTCCAGCGGTAGTCTGTGCCGTTCTTCTGGCAAGTCTGATTGAATGTTTCTTTATTCTGCCTGCCCATCTTGGTCATTATGGGGGGCGCGAAGATCAAAAACCCTCATGGTTCAGGCAGCGCTTTGATAATGGGTTTGACTATCTAAGGGATGTCATTTTTGGCGTTCTTGTGACAAAGGCGTTTCAGTTCCGCTATGTGACATTCGCCTTTGCAGTAGGTCTGCTTTTGTCGGCCGTTGGGATGATGACGAGTGGACGTGTTAACTTTGTATTTTTTTCCTCCCCCGAAGCCGACCGGATTTATGCAAATGTTGTGATGGCCTCAGGCTCAACCCGAAGCCAGACCGAAGTGATGCTGACCGAGATAGAACGGGCGCTTGTTTCTGTTGAAGACGAGTTATCCGATAGCAAAAATGACCTTGTCGTTTTCTCACTTGGTGTTATCGGAACAAATATCCGCGGCGATGATGGTGAACTGGCCGTTGGGGCAAATGATTTACGCGCAGGGATGGTTATTGAACTGAAAACAGCTGACCAGCGCAGTGTTCGCGCTGATGAATTTGTGACTGCATTACGGACAGCTATTATCCCGATGCCGGGGCTGGAGCGTTTGATTGTGCGTGCCCCGCAAGGAGGGCCGCCGGGACGTGAGCTTGATATCCGCTTGATGGGAGATGATTTAGACCAGCTTAAAATAGCGGCTCTGGATGTTATCCAGCTAACAGAAGCTGTTGCTGGTACATCTGATGTTGAAGAGAATCTGAATTATGGCGTGGAAGAAAGAATTGTTCGTCTCTCGCCGCTTGGCCGCTCACTAGGCTTTACGGTTGAAACCATTGGCGCTCAGGTGCGGGCTGCACTTGATGGGGCGGTGGTGCGCCGTTTCCCTCGCAGTGATGAGGTTGTGACTGTTCGTATTGCCTTGCCAAAAGATGAGGTTGCAACAGATAATTTGGCAAATTTACGGCTGATTACCCCGCAAGGTACCTATGTTAATCTGGGCGATGTGGCCTCAATTGAAAACAGGCTCGGCTTTTCGGTTGTCCGGCGTAAGGATGGCTTTAGGGAAGTTGCTATTCAGGGCGATCTGGATGATAAGGTTCTGAATACATCGCAGGCCGTTGAAGCGCTTGTCGAGGGTGATTTTGGACAATATGTGAAGGATAATAATCTGCGCTACCGGTTTGATGGGCGCGATCAGGAACAAAATGAAGCTTTTGCTGATATTGGGACTGGCGGACAGCTTGCCCTGTTGAGTATCTATGCCATTCTGGCATGGGTTTTTGCGAGCTGGACACGTCCTTTTGCTGTTATGATCATGATCCCGTTTGGCCTTATCGGGGCTGTGTTGGGGCATTATGTGATGGGGCTTAACCTCAATATTCTATCATTTTTTGCGCTGATTGCACTATCCGGGATTGTGGTGAATAATTCGATTATTCTGGTGTCGACGATTGAGCGGCGGCTGGAAGAATCAGGGGGTGACTTCGAACGTTCGGTCATTCAAGGAACCGTAGATAGATTGCGGCCTGTCCTGCTGACATCGATGACGACGATTGGCGGATTATCAACCTTGATGTTTGAAACATCCTTGCAAGCGCAG
>Ga0209092_10003968_pt1 | contig 12547 bp, 18 predicted proteins | sample FraStrMetagenome_FD_187446 | JGI IMG/M metagenome (GOLD analysis project Ga0209092, IMG submission 187446) | Marine eukaryotic phytoplankton communities from Arctic Ocean - Fram Strait ARC3M Metagenome (SPAdes) (version 2) | ecosystem: Environmental > Aquatic > Marine > Oceanic | place: Fram... | reverse complement strand
GATGCTTAGACAGTGGGCATTTGTACATGTCGAAGGGTCGGCGCGTGTGATGCGTGAAGACCTGAACAAAGACAATCTGGTGCTGTACAAGCTAGACGATCTGAAGAAAGAACATATGAACTGCCGTGTTCTGTCAGGCGACGAGAAGCCCAAGCTAATTAATCTAGTAGATATGTGGCTTGAACACCCAGAGCGCAGAACCTATGCGGCTGGCCTTACTTTTGCCCCAGACATGCAGGTTCTGCAACGCTACAACCTGTGGCGGGGGTGGAGTTACGAGGCGAGAGAGGGTGATGTGCAGCCGTGGCTTGACTTTGTCACCGATGTGGTCGCTGACGGCAACGCTGTATACGCCAACTATATAGTCGCGTGGGCCGCGCAGATGATCCAGAAGCCCATGACCAAGGTTGGTGTCGGGCTTGTGCTTAGAGGCCGTAAAGGCACAGGCAAGACCAAGTTCGGTGAGATGCTGGGTGGCCTAGTCGCTGCACATCACAAGATAGTTAGCCGCGCTGAACACATCACCGGCAACTTTAACCGGCACCTCGAAGACACGCTGCTGCTGCAAGCCGATGAGGCTTACTGGGCTGGCGCAAAAGCCTCTGAGGGTGCGCTGAAAGATTTACTAACCAACGACAAGATTCAGATCGAGCGCAAGGGTGTCGACAGCTACACCGCGCCAAACTACACCCGCATCCTGTTTACCAGCAACGAAGACTACGTTGTTCCTGCAAGTCTCGATGAGAGAAGGTTTGCTGTGTTCGACGTTGGCAACTCCAAGCAGCAGGACAGCGAATACTTTGCCGGTCTTACCGCGTGGTATGAGGCCGGTGGGGCCAACGCGCTGATCCATTATTTGCGTAACTTCGACCTGACAAATATCAACCTACGCCTGGTGCCGCAAACTGAGGCGCTTACAGATCAGAAGTTAGAGGCTTTGGATAACGTCACCGCATGGATTTACAACTGCTTGCAGACCGGCGAGATGCGTGAGAACCGTGTTGCAGGCAACGTGGTGAACTTCGGTGAAGAGGCTCCGAAGGCTGAGATATACGACATATATGTGAGCAGCTTGCGAGCTAACAAGTTTGAGGTTCCGATGAAGGAGGCACCTTTCTGGAAGCGTATGAAGTCGTTCGACAACATGTTTCAAGACGGCGCTATGCGATCCGATGCGGGTCACAGGTATCGGACAGTGAAGGTCAACACCACTGAGGCGGCACGTTGGATATTTGAGGCTGCAAACAATTTAAGCAATATCGAGTGGGCAACATTAGACATCGGGCCAAACACTGACCCCCTCGATCCTGACAACTGGGGGGATATGTAATGAGTAAAGGTAGCAAGCAACGGCCAACTGATCACGCTCAGTTCTCTGCAAACTTCGACGCAATATTCAATAAGCCCGTGGTCGATGAGCAAGAAGAAGAGGATTTGTTCGACTACGACTGTGAGCGGTGCGGTGGCATCGATAAGCACGATGTCTATGCGGAACGTGAGGTGAATATGGAGTCTTATGGCGACCAGCGAGTGGAGCGAGTAGAAATTTATTTGAGTTGTACAAAATGTGGAGGAAGTGTTGATGAAAAATAATGACGTAACAGCAGAGTGGAAGCGACTTCAAGAAGAGTGTCCAGCTCTAGAAACTAACAAAGCAGCGGCAGAGCAGGGCCAATCGGTGCAGCACATCGTGCCGTTTAAGCTGCCAATTAACGCGCAGCAAAGAAAGAACATACCAGTCTATTCTGGTTTCTTTGCCTACTTCCCGCGAGCAATTGCTGCGGTAGCCCAGGTATCGCTTGCGGGCGGCATTCAGCACGGGCAGACACGCGAGACACTGCACTGGGACAGACCACTGTCTGGTGATGAGCTGGATGCAATGATGAGACACATGATCGATGGTGACTGGGAACAGGTAGCTTGGAGGGCTATGGCGCACTTGGAAAAGCATTTAGAACGCAAAGAGGTGGCAGCATGATCATAACAGCGAGAGAGCGTATGCAGTTTACGCCTAAAAAGATCAAGACAGTGGGGTCTTACCACATCGTCGATGACGAGTGCCGCAAGGCGTACTGCAAATGCCAAATCCACAACGGCGACTGGGTCACAGGTTGCAGGACATGCAGCAAACGCATTCGCGTATAGATACAACATGAAGTGATATAATCAACATAGAGGTGAATATGAAAACAATTAATATGTGTATGAAGTCTGCAATTGATGCGCGTGAGCGCCGTGAGGCCATACAGCGCGAGGTCTACGAGACTCTAGCGGGAATAGGTATGGTCGTAATGGTGCTGATAGTGCTTGGCGCTGATAGCTGGATAGAGAGACTCCTATGACCGACAAAGTTGTGAAGCTAAGAGCAGTGAAACCCTCAAAGCCCGACGAGGATGAGGGTTTAGATATGAACCTGCTTATCACCCTCAACGAGTTCGCTGCGATCATGGACACCTCAAAGGCTAAGAGCTTTGCGGCTGTATCTTGCAGCGAGTCAGGTGAGATCGTTACCACTTGGTTCTCTGCGCTGCCTCACAACGCGCTTATAGGCGCTGTCGAGATGCTGAAGAACGACTACTTATTGAACCAGTACATGTCCGACGAGGACGAGGAATAGTTATGGCTAAAGGTTTGTGGACGAACATACGCGCCAAGAAAAAACGTATTGCCAATGGCAGTAAAGAAAAAATGAGAAGCGCCGGTGACAAGGGCGCACCAACCTCAAAGGCTATGAAGAACTCAGCCAAGAAGAAAAAGAAATGACGAGGCGAGAACTGCAAATAATATTGTTCTCAACCACGGTCATGGTACTTGCCGCATTTATAGCCGTTGAGATGTCGAAGTACATCAACGGCTAACCGATTACTCTCCCCTGAGTGAACCTTTGCCGCCTTCGGGCGGTTTTTTTATGTGCCATAAAATATACTTTGTACACTGTGGCATACATTTATATGCGCCTATTAGTGCCTGATCCATGCACTTTTATGCATGTTACTCATAGGCTTTTAGCATTAGTAAAACACAAGCCAGCTACTACACTCTCGTCTCAATTAACCTGTTAGCCTGTGAGGATTGTCGTGTTTTTGTGGTGCGTGTATGTAGTAACAATGTTGGTGATGATAGCTGTTGAAGATTCCCAGGTGGGAAAAGTCGGTTCCCGTGGGAAAAACTGGTTCCAGTTGGAACATATTATTTCCAGATGGAAAAAGTGATTAAGTTAGTGGATACTAACCTTTAAGGTGTGGGGACGCACAAGCAAGGCCCAAATGCACAGGGTAAAATAGGCACCTGTGCGTCCACCTGTGCGTCTGTGAGTTAGGCGTGGTAAGGGATGCACAGGGTGCACAGGGTAATCACTCTTTTTTATTTAATAGAGAATAAAAGATAGATATATAAACCTATAAGGCTATAAAAACCCCAGCTACCAAACATGTCCAATTTTACCTGTACCCTGTGCATTTTGCTTGAAACCCAATGGCTATGCGGCTTTGAGGCGCACAGGTGGCTTTTTTTACCCTGTGCACCCTGTGCGCCCTGTGCAGGCTATTTAGCCCCTGGCAAGGGCCACGATTAGGAAAGGCATCATGGCTGTTATGACTAGTGTTGCACCGACAATGGCAGCGATGTTGATCAGGTATTGCTTCCGTGCAGCTTTAGCCTTTGCTGCTTTGATGCGGGCATCCTTAATCGCTCGACGCTCACGCAGCATGGCGGTGTAGAACTCTTTGCCTGCGGTATAGAGTATGACCTCCCTCAAGTCCCGCTCAAAGTCATCTATCTGCTTTTTAGCTGTGACGATCTGCAACGCTTCAGCCTCGACTGAACCACTGGTAAGAAACCCTGCTTTTGTTTTGTTGGCAGCTTCAGCAGCCAGGACAGCGTCTCTGCTGTCGTAAAACTTAGCGACACGATCTGACAAGTCCATGATGCTGTGACCAGCACCGACTGCCCTCGTGATGAAACTATGTGCTGACTTGGCGGCACTCACCGCCATTGTTATTTCTGCAATCAATGGGATGCTCCGACTAAGGTTGGCTGTGTGCCTGAATAGGCATTGGTCATTATATCAGCAGCGGTGTGTGTCCACTGTTGTGTCAACCACGATAGTCAACATATCAGTGGATACACCACATAACGTTGTATCTGCGATATAATGCGCCTCATCCACTGTTTAACTGGAGTTATTAAGTTGGCAAACACAAAGGTCATCGACTACGAAAAGCTGTACAACCTAGCAAAGATGGGGCTGTCAGAAGAGCAGATAGCTACAAGCCTTGGCATATCAGTGTCTACTATATCCAGGCGTAAGCGGGATGATGCCACATTTGCCGACACCTTAAAGGCTGGCAAGCAGGAAGGCATCACCGCCGTTACCAACCAACTGTTCAACTCCGCTACTGATGCAGCCAAACCCAACACAAGCGCAGCCATATTCTTCCTCAAGAACCGAGCAGGTTGGCGGGATAAGACCGAAGTGGATGCTAACGTAAGCGGTGATGTCACGGTCAATCACGATGTTGACGCTGCACTTCAAGCGTTAAAGGATGCGGGCGTTGACGCTTCCAAGCTGTGATCGCTCCCACTCATGGTGGGACGAATACCGTTATAAATCAATGACTTACGGGTATTTGGTACACTTCTTGGATCATTGCGGCTTGAAACCTGCCTGGGAAGCGCCCATTTCAGATGCGCTTCGCAAAATCGAGGTACCTCGCTGGGGCGCTACGCCCCCGCATATCTCGTTACATATAGGGGCGCTTTAATATGCCACTCGCTAAATTTATGCACCGGCTGGCCGACGATACGCCAAGCGTTGTCCGTGAAGGCGAAGGGGTTCTCCACCAACAACGTAACTCTTTTACTGATGACGAGCTTATCAGTACGCACCCAGAACAGATGTCTGTCCCGATGTTACAAGCCGCACAGATTCGGATCAATGAGGATGAAGACTTTGCTACGCGATATCGAGCGGGAACCGTTTACCCACCGATGCAAAAGATGGGCATAAACTTTTGACAGAAACGACTTCAAAAAAAGCGGTTCGCAAAAAAGACGGTCTTCTGAAAAATGAGGCCGCAAAAAATAAGGCGCTCAAAATAGCGGAAGCCATTCGCGTGGTGAAGCTGCACAAAGCGCAGAACCGTCTGAAGTATTGGGAGCCATACGGTTGGCAAGAAGACTTCTACGCCGCTGGTAAAGACAACAAACAACGAATGCTGATGGCCGCAAACCGTGTAGGCAAAACTGCTTCACAGGCAGCAGAAGTAGCATTTCACCTCACAGGCTTATATCCAGACTGGTGGGAAGGTATCAGGTTCACACGACCTACAAAGATATGGTGCTTGGGTGTGTCCGGTGAGCAGCTACGTGATGTAATCGTTAAAGAATTGTTGGGCATGTACTTGGGCGATGGGAAGTTCGACGGCTCTGGCCTCATACCTCAAAGGCTTATCTACCAAGTAACCCCTGCGATGGGAACGCCACGGCTACCAAGAGATGTGGCTGTGCGCCATGCGGCGGGTAATACAAGCCTTGTAAGTTTTAAGTCCTACACCCAGGGTCAGCATGTCCTCATGGGTAGTTCGCAGGACTACATCTGGATCGACGAGGAGCCGACCGACCCTACCATATACCCTCAGTGTTTAACGAGGACTGCCACTGGCAACGATGGGAAGGGCGGCTACCTCGTCGGTACTTTGACCCCAGAGAACGGGATGACTGAACTGGTAAGTCAGTTCATGGACAACCCGAACAAGGGCCAGTATCTCCAGAATGTCACATGGAACGATGCGCCACACATCACTGAAGAGACTAAGACCCAGCTTTTAGCGGCTATTCCTGAGTACCAGCGGGATATGCGGTCAAAGGGCATACCCGTTCTGGGTGAGGGCATGGTCTTCCCCATAGCCGAAGAGGCTATAAAGATTGAGCCGTTTGAAATACCGGAGCATTACAAGAAATTGTGCGCTGTGGACTTCGGAATAACGCACCCGACCACCTGTGTCTGGACGGCCTACGACCCTGACAGCGATGTCATATACGTTTATGACGCTTACAAGAAAGAAGGCGAGATTCCAGCCGTCCACTCAACTGTTATCAAGTCCAGGGGTAAGGATATCCCCTGCATCTATCCCCACGACGGAGACAACACAGAGAAGGGCAGCGGCAGAACTCTAGCGGAGATGTACTTGGAGGCGGGGGTGCTGATGATCGGAAAGTTTACCAACCCTGACGGCACAAACTACGTCGAGCCAGGGCTGATGGAGATGTTGGAGCGGTTTCGCACTGGGCGTTTGCGGGTGTTCAGCAACTTGGTGCCTTGGTTTGAAGAGTTTCGCCGGTATCACCGGAAGAAAGGGAAAATTCACAAAGAATTTGACGATTTGATGGATGCCACGCGGTATTCAGCGATCTCAGTGACCCGATACGGGCAAAACGCAGTCGAGCGACAGCAACTAACCAACGGACAGTCAGGATATACGACCCATGAATATAACTTCTGAGATAAACGAAGGCGAGTTGCTTGCCTCGTTAGAAAACATGATCAACGCCGCCGACTCATACTCTGAGAGCGAGATCGGTGAGCAGCGGGACAAGGGCCACAGCTACTACTACGGTATGCCGCTGGGTAATGAGCGCACCGGCAGATCACAGCATGTGAGCATGGACGTTTTTGACGCAGTCGAGAGCGTGAAGGCGATGTTGATGGAAACCTTCACGGCTGACCGCAACGTGTGCCGCTTCGATCCGCAAACCGCAGAGGACTTTCTGCCTGCCAAGATGGCTACGGCGCTGACTAACTACATTTTCTATCGTGAGAATAAAGGATCAAAAATTCTCCACGATGTGATCCACGATGCGCTGGTCGCTAAGACTGGAATCGTGAAGCGGTACTACAAGAATTATTATGAGTATGACGAGGAAACCTTTGAGGGTTTAGATGAGGCCAGCTTTAATCAGCTTGCGTCTGATGAGAACGTCACCATCACTGAGTACCAAGACACGCAGCAGGTTGGCGAGACTCAAGACCCGCAGACCGGCCAAGTGGTGCAGGTAGCGCAGGCGCTATATAGCGGTGAGCTTTTGCGGAAGATCGATAAGAGCAAAATATGTATTGAGGTTATCCCACCCGAAGACTTCCTTGTCACTCCACGCGCTACGGATGAGGAAGACGCTGATTTCTGTTCGCACAGAACCAGCCGCACCCGTGGTGAGCTATTAAGTGAGGGCTACGACCCTGAACTGGTCTCCAAGCTGGATGAAGATAAGGACATGAAGGGTGACGGGCGTATAGGCCGTGACGCTGTCGATGGGTTTCGCCACGATGACGATAACAGCGACAACCATGATCGCCAGTACGTCACTATCTACGAAAGTTACATGAAGAAGTACCGCGAAGACTTGCAGAAGTGCGTAGTGCTGAAGGTACTTCACAGCCGCAGAGTTATGTTGGACGTTGAGATAGTCAGCGAGAAGCCTTTTCGGTACTTCACGCCATTCCCACTGCCTCACAGGTTCCACGGTATGAGCCTTGCGGATGTTCTGTTTGATATACAGAAAACGCAGAGCAGCTTGAAGCGTGGCGTGGTCGATCACACATTTATGACTAACACCTCACGGTTCATCGCTAACCTGTCCCTGGTTAAGAATCCCAGAGACCTGCTACAGAATAAGGTCGGCGCAGTTATCGACGTTAACAGCCCGAACCCTGAGTCGGTTGTCAGACCTATGCCGATGCCTAACCTCTCAGGCACCGTCTTCCAGGCGATTGAGAACCTTGAAACTGAGAAGGAAGCGCGTAGCGGTATGAGCCGTATGGCCCGTGGCATGGACAGCACTGTTGTTAGTAAGCAGAACAGTTCTGACCTGATCACTCAGTTTATGAACGCCAGTAACCGAAGAATTATGGTCATGGCCCGCAACTTAGCTGAGAACTTCTTAAAGCCACTTATGCACGACATATATCGCCTGGCGGTGGAGAACGAGTCGCAGGAAAAGATGGTTCAGCTAGACGGCCAGTTTATTCCTGTTAACCCGCAGTTCTTAGGTGACCGCACAGAGATGTCTGTCGCTGTGGCCCTAACGCCGGAAGAGCAGGCACAAGAAGCGCAGATACTGTTGTCACTTGATCAGCAGTTCACGATGAACCCCAACGATCCCAATGTGGGTGGCATGTACAACGCGCCGCAGCGTCACGCGCTGCTGAGTCGCGCGTATGAGTTGCTAAACATTAAGTCTGGCGGCATGTACCTGTTCGATCCAAATAGCCCAGAGTTCCAAGAGCAGCAGCAGATGATGCAGCAGCAGCAGGAAGAGGCCGCAGCCAAGCAGGCAGAAGTTGAGAAGTTCAACGCGGGTATGACTGCACGACAGGTTGCCGTTCTGGAAGGTCAGCTAGAACTCGATGTGATGAAAGAGCAGAACAAGATGCTCATTGAGATGGAGAACATGCAGCACAACCAGGAAGAGACAGAGAGCCGGTTGATGCTCGACGTTGAGAAGCAGACCCACGAAATGGAGATGTCAGAAGCAGAACTGCAACTTGAAACTGAACAAAAACGCAACGTGAGTATTGGCTAATGACTGAAGATGCGAACAGGTTCGATGCTTTTATAAAAAAGGCTAACGACAAAAAATATGCAAAGAAAAAAACGCGAAAGCAGGCGTTTGATGAGTTTCAAAAGTGGAAAGACGGAAAGCTAGATAAAGACACGGCAATGCCTAAAGCCCCTTCGCGGGGGCGTATGGCAAAAATCAAACCTAAACCAACCACAACAGTGGAGTTAACCGATGAATAATTTAGAAGTGGGCGATATCGCAACTGAAGCGAATGCCGCAAAGGAAATGTTAGACAGCGCAGTTTTTAACAAAGCGTTTCAAACAATGAACCATCAGATAGTAGACCAAATTCTCGCTACGCCCCCAGAAGCAGATGCCGAAAGGGAGCGTTTATACAACATGTTTAAGGCCGGTCAGGTCTTTGTGCAGCAGCTTGCAGGCATGGTCAATCAGTACGAATTAACAAAGACACAGGAAGAAGTGTAAAATAGGAGAATAACCATGTCAGAAGAGCAAACCGCACAGGACTCAACTGAAGCAAGTGGTAACGACATTATTGCTAGACTAACGGCTGCGATGGAGTCCTCGCCAGAGGAACAAACCGAAGTACCTGAAGATGAGCAAGAGGTGGTCGAAGAGACTACCGATGAAGTGATCGAAGAGTCGCAGGAAGTTGAAGAGGAGTCAGAAGAAACTGAGGAGGTCGAAGACCCAACCGAAGAATCTGAAGATGAACCAGAAGCCGCACCTGAATATATAACCGAAGGCAATATCGAGATCGACGGCGAGTCCGTATCGGTTGAAGAGATTAAACTTGGTTACATGCGACAGGCTGATTACACCAAGAAGACGCAATCTGTTGCCGAACAGCGTAAAGCCGCCGAAGAACAAACGGCTACTTACGAATCCTCATTGAGCGCCCTCTTGACCGCTGCTGGAGCAGACCTATCACGGTTCGATAACGTGAATTGGGAACAAGCCGCAGTGGACAACCCCGATCAATACAAGCAAGCGAAGGCTATGTATGAGCAAACGAAGCAGACGCACGATTTTATTCGCGCACAGGCTAACGAGCATCAACAGCGTTCTGAAAAACAGCAACAGGCGGCAGCAAAAGAAAGTGCCAAAGAAAGCCTGACTGTACTCAAATCAACAATCCCTAATTGGAATAATGACTTGTACTACTCAATTGGTGAGTACGCAACAAAGTCGTTAGGCGTGACCTCTGAAGAATTCAACGAGACCCACGACCACCGAATGATTACGGCATTGTACAAAGCTATGAAGTTTGATCAGGCGAAATCGGTTACGCAAAAGAAAGTAAAAGCGACACCGAAAAAAACTTTATCGGGCAAGAAAGCAGAACCAAAAGATTTAGGAAAAAAGGACAACTATCGCAAGTCGCGTCAACGTCTAAAAAATTCTGGCTCTATGGAAGATGCTGTTCAAGCCCTCTTGAACAAAACTTAACTTTTAGGTAAATAATCATGCCAGTAGTAGCTAACACTTTAAAAACTTACGACCAGGTCGGTCTAAAACAAGATATCGAAGATATAATTTACGATATTAGTCCTACCCTCACGCCCTTTACTTCTTCAATCGGAACAGGCACAGCCGCTGCAACTCTGCACCAGTGGCAGACATCAGAGCTTGCTGCCGTAGGTGCTAATGCCGCAGTTGAAGGCGCGGATGCAGGCGCAGCCGCTAACAACACCACCACCATGAAAACTGCTAACACGCAGATTTTCACCAAAGTAGTTCAGTCTTCAGGAACTTCTGAAGCTGTAGAGAAGCACGGTCGTGATTCTGACCTGGCGATGAACGTGGCCATGAAAGGCAAGGAAATGCGTCGAGATATCGAACACGCATTCGTTGGCGCTGGACAGGCAGGTACTGCCGGTAACGCAACTACTGCTCGTCAGCTAACCTCTGCTCAGAACCAGATCAACGCAGCGACAACCAACACTGCTGGTTCTAACCGTACTTTCACTGAAGCGTTGCTGTTGGGTACTTTGCAGTCTGTATATGAAGCTGGTGGCGATCCTAACCAGATTCAGGTGACTCCATCTCACTCCGTAGTAGTAGCTAACTTTGCTGCTTCAGCAGGCCGTGAGCGTGACTTCAGCACTGGCACCAAGCTAGTGAATAGCGTGGATTTATATGTGTCGCCATTTGGCGAGTGTTCAGTGGTTCCAAATCGCTTCCTCCAAGCCAACTCTTGTTTGGTACTTGATACCGAATATTGGTCACGCGCAGTTCTGCGTCCAATGCAGACTATCAACCTCGCCCGTAACGGCGACAGCGAGAAAAAGCAAATGATCACTGAGCAAACTTTGGTTTGTGAAAATGACAAAGCGTCAGGTCTTATCAACGCGCTAACTGCTTAAAGCAATAAAACTGGGTGGCCCTACGGGGCCATCCTTTTATTTATTTAGGGAGGTTACAAATGTCCGGTTTCTCAACTGGCGAAATGATCGCAAATGTTCAACACGATCAGAGCGATGACAAAATCCACATAAGCCACAGTCAAGACGTTAGCGGAATTCTTGAAGCCAATAAAAAGGCCAGAGAACAGGCTGAAGGTCAGCGCATGGGCGACATGGTTCGCGTAGCGACAATACCTGATGTGGTGGCTGTTGAGTGGATGCAAGAAGGTATAAACGTCATGTCTCCGAATAAAGAAGACCTGGCCAGAATGAGAAAAAAGCTGAACTCACCAGAGTACGCTTATTTACGCACAGGCGGCGGCAGACTATGAGTATGACAACCCTAGACGGCCTCAAAGCCTCAATTGCTAATTGGTTAAATCGAACCGACCTAGCAACTGAAATTCCAGATTTTATTGAACTCGCGGAAAACAGAATATTCCACGAAGTTCGCGTTCCAACTAACGAAAAAACAGTTTTGCTAACTATAAACACTGACGGCTATGCAACGCTGCCTAGTGACTTTTTAGAAATCAAAGATGTTTTTTGGAACTACGTCCCCTTGGACAGAATATCTCTGTCTGACATTCACAGCTACGTTCCCGCGTCTGGCAAGCCAACTTACTTCGCCAGGGAAACGTATAGGTTGAAGTTTTTTCCAACTCCCACCGTTGTGGCTGCTGATGAGTTACGAATGATCTACTACTACGATTGTGGACGCTTAACTAGTAGCGAACCAACAAACGTGATGCTTTCACTAGCCCCTGAACTGTATCTGTATGGCGCTCTCGTCGAGGCCGCTAACTTCTTAGGATCAGATTCTCAAAAGTGGGAGATAGGCTACCAGCAGGCTTATGGCCGATTGGTGAAACACGCCCGTGACTCTGAAGTGAGTGGAGCAACATCTCAAGTAAATAGCGGGTACTAAATATGAGTGGTTTTTTTGGTGACAATCCGACAGACACAGTCGTTGGGTCTACGGACGCGACAGAATCAACAATCGCAGAAGATGCAGTCGCGCAGACGGACACAGCAGGTGGCTTTTACCAGGGATCGCCCGATCAAACCACGACCGATGCCTACACAGCCGATGCCCTAGCATCTAAAAACGCAGCAGCCATATCTGAGGCCAACTCAGCTACATCTGCGGATGATGCGGCTACATCTGAAGCCAATGCAGCAACGTCAGCTACGAATGCTGCATCTTCCGAATCGTCTGTTTCTGCTGATGCGTCAGCGGCAACTGCATCAGCGGCATCTGCACTCGCTTCAAAAAATGCGGCTGAGACTGCTGAAACAAATGCTGAGACTGCTGAAACTAACGCTGAGACTGCCGAAACTAATGCGGCATCAAGTGCAACGTCAGCGGCTACCTCCGCATCTACTGCAACGACTAAATCTTCAGAGGCATCTACCTCCGCGAGTAATGCGGCAGCTTCAGAGACAAATGCAGCAGCGAGCGCAGCTACTGCGACTACAAAATCTGGCGAAGCCTCAGTGTCAGCTTCCAATGCCGCTACCTCCGCAGCGCAATCCGCAGCATCTGCCACCTCTGCCAACAC
>Ga0209092_10003966_pt1 | contig 12552 bp, 10 predicted proteins | sample FraStrMetagenome_FD_187446 | JGI IMG/M metagenome (GOLD analysis project Ga0209092, IMG submission 187446) | Marine eukaryotic phytoplankton communities from Arctic Ocean - Fram Strait ARC3M Metagenome (SPAdes) (version 2) | ecosystem: Environmental > Aquatic > Marine > Oceanic | place: Fram... | reverse complement strand
ATCTTCTTGAATGTCGTGTCTTTGACGCCGCGGGTCGCCCTGGATCTTTCAGGCGACCAGAAAAAGTCCAATAGGGACAAATGATGTTTAGTTATAAATATTATTTAATCTATGTGTTATTATTATTAGACACCGCACCCGCTATAGAGTTGGAAACATATGAGAAGCTTCAAGCATTAGTTTTATCTAAAGGGATTTGTATTTGGGATATATATTCTCAAGTCCACTTACCTAAAACCTCTCCCAAAAGAACCAAACGTCCAAAATTAGAAATATCCGACAGAAATGATTTATCATCGTTACTAAAGGAATATCCTTCAATTAAAACTATAGGTTTCATTGGCCAAAAAGCACATGATGGCTTGAAACGCATTGTGAAAAATTCAGAATCCAATTGTGATCATATCAAAAAGTTGGATTGGGTCGTATTATCTAGTTCCAGTCCTTCCAACACTCGTATGAATGTGAAAGAAAAGGCTGTTGATTGGAAATGTAAATTATGGAATGGTATATCTTATTAAGATGAGGAGTAATTAATAATGCTGAAATAATGGAGTTTCCATGTGAATTAATTAATTTTTACAAATGTATGATTAGCCAGATAATCTCCTCACCTCGTTCTTGATCTAATTTGAATACAATTTCTTTTCTTTTAATAGATTAAAGATAGTTCAATGATTTTCAAGGATTAACTCATACACGAGACATCCTGGTAATCAATATTAATATTAGTACTACTATCATCTTCTTGAAATATAGCTTCTGCATAAGCTTAGAGATCAAATAATAGTAATAAATGAGGGAGAAAAGAAAGCATTCTTCTTTCTCTCTGGAGAGATTCACCAAAAAGTGTGCTTTATGATCGGTTTCACGTAGTTTTATGTATTTGGTATACGAAAATAACAATATTGAATTCAACAACCTTCGAAACAACCACAACCTTCCTTCTACCCATTACAATCATCACCACAAGTCAAACAGATGAAAAATATCCTACACATATCATATCTTCTGTTGATACTGACTCATTTCTTTCCTTTTGCAGTGACGGAAGTACCACTAGAAAAAACCAAAACACCCCTGTATGAAGCCAAACCGTAAGTCCCACATTCATCTCATTTTAATGCATTGTTTCATTTAATTCACCGTCATGATTCAACTCTATCCTATTTCAAATCTTATCGTATGAAGTCTCTTACCAAAGGTGACACATTTGGTCCATCTCGAAATTCAAATCGAATCGGAAGAAAACCAGGAGGAAGAAATATTAGGAGGTCGAATAGTGATTGCCTTGTTTGGTGAAGTGGCTCCGAAAATGGTGGAAAATTTCAAATGTTTGTGTACAGGTGAAAAAGGAATCAGCAAGATATCAGGAAAGGTATGTTTTTGATGGAGGAACAATTTCGGAATCGATTTTGTTGTCTATTGCAATGAATATATTACTCACAATCAGGACTATTTTTTTGGATTAGCCTCTACATTACAAAGGTTCAGTTTTTCATCGAATAAGTAAGTCTGTATGAGATTTATTTCATGCTTTAATTCAAAACTTTTCTTTTTCATTAATTTGTTCATGTATACATTTTAAACCATCCCAAAATATTCAAATATTATCTTTTGATTATAGTACCAAATTTTATAATACAAGGTGGTGATATAACAAATCATGATGGAACTGGAGGAGAATGCATATATGGACCAACGCTTCCCTATGAATCTCCCTCTGTAGTTCTGAAACACGATCGTCCCTATTATCTCACCATGGCGAGTAAATCCAATATTCCCGAATCTCAATCATCTCAATTCTATATCAATACCGTCAAAACGACCTGGTTGGATTCTTCTACCATTCAAACACATTTAGGGCAAGATGTGATAATAGGGATTGTTGTAGAGGGTATGAATGTGATTAAAAATATAGAACGACAGGGGACTAATTCAGGTATACCTAAACGAAGAGTGGTGATTGTGGATTCTGGTGAATTAGTAGAACCGGATCATTTATTAGAATCCTTTCGAAGGGTTGAAAAAGCACCTGGATTCGTTGTGGAAGAGTAGAGTTAATTCGGACTTTATTTTCTATATTGGGGATTGAAAAAGAAGCATGAAATTGATTCTAATACTCCTATAAATCTTAACCAAAAAAGCAATCAATCTGATATATACCATTTGTGTTGCTTTTAGAACTTTTAATATTTCAATACAATGATGAAAGGTATCTTTGTATATTCAATATTGAGTCTTAATATCTCATCAAAATGGTCATAAAATGGTAACTTGTAAGTCTTCAGCAATAAAGGATTCTTTATGACAACCATGAAGAGAAAAATGAGAGTTCATCCAAAAAAGTTGAAAAAGATTATTTGCTTTCTTTCCAACCTACGTAACATATCATACTGTACACAAAAACGAAACAAAGTTTCTCATCTAACTAAAACAAATAGAATTTCATTTTTTTTTCACCATCTGTCACGTGGAACAATTCTTCCCACAAGCTTGCTCATCACCTACGTATGTTGTTTAGGGAGATTTGAGAAAGCTTTAGAAGGGATGATGCTTTCGATTTCATCGTAGATCCTCATTCGGTTCTAGAATTGAATTGATCTCCAGACAAACACTGCAGCACCATGAAGATTTTCTTTGCTTTTGCAGCATTCACCTCCCTTTCAAGTGAGTATTGAATTAGATGATAAAATTGATACCTATCAATGGATAGAAAAGTTTAGGAAAGGAAAGAATTTCGTGTTATATTCCATCAAATCGATTTGGGAGGCTTTATGTGATAAGGTTGGAGATGATTTGGTGCTGATTGAAATAAGCTGGATTCTTATGGAAATTGTGTATCATTCAATCAATAACTAACTCTTTTTGAAATATTTGAATTTGAATGCAACAGATGCCTTTACGGTAACCCCAGGTGCCTTCGCACCAAGGCTAAGGTAAGTTGTCATCTGAGCTCGCGAAATGAAATTTACTTACTTTTTTGCGCAAGGAACTTATTTGATTGTCTCTATTTCTATACCTTAACACCACCATCACGACATTTAGTACTCAACGTGCTGCTGGACTTTACCCTGATAATCCATTCATGATGCCTCAAGATCCTCAGGTAAGTTCGATCCATTACTAGGTCCTTTGACCAAGTTTATGATCTGTGTAGCCCACTCATTCCATATATCCACCCTGTACGGCAATTTCATCATGATCACAAATACTCTGAACAATCATATGAATAAATCAAAACACAAAATTTGGTTTGACACGCAACAGCCAGCTGAACCCGCCCCTGCACCACCATCACCACCTCCACGTAACCCACCTCCTCTTCCAACCGTAGATGGCAAATCCGGACAATTAGATGTTATCTCTCGTCTTTTGAAAGACCGTATTCTTCTACTAGGAACAGATGTCAATGATGAAGTCGCCAACGTCCTCGTAGCTCAGCTTCTATACCTCGCCAACGAAGATCCTGACAAAGATATCACCCTTTACATCAACTCTCCCGGAGGTTCAGTTTCCGCCGGGTTGGCCATTTATGACACTATGCAATTCATCCCCTGCAATGTTCAAACAGTATGCTTCGGTATGGCTGCCTCCATGGGAGCCTTCCTTCTAGGAGCTGGAGCACCAGGAAAACGCAAGAGTCTTCCCAATGCCAGGATTATGATTCATCAACCTCTTGGAGGAGCCCAAGGAGCTGCTGCGGATATTGAGATTCAAGCAAAGGAAATTTTGTATACTAAATCATTGTTGAACAAGTACATGGCTACCTATTGCGATCAAGACATTCAAAAGATTGCGGATGATACAGATAGGGATTTCTTCATGACGCCATATGAGGCGCTTGATTATGGTTTGATTGATGAGGTTATCAAGACTAAGACTAGCCATATTCCTCTTCCTAACATGCCTTCATTGAAGGTATAAATAAGATATATTACTGCAAAAAATATTTAGCATTGGAAAGGTGATTATCAATTTGTATTGATCAGTCACATAGCTTCGTTCGCTAGAACTAAAATAAATTTTGGACAAAATATGCTTGGCGTCATAAACATTCCTCAGTTTCGCTATGAATCTGTTTTATTGTTTATTCAATACTAATTAAGATTACCTTGAAAGAATTTTTAAATTGATGAGTTGTTATCTCTGATATGTGCATGTTATTTCATTTACGTTATGTCCCTCGAGTATTTATATGTTGTAGCATCTTTCAACACTCTATTCAGGATGATAAATCACCAAAATCTTTCACCACTTCTAGGCATGTTACCCCAATGGATGCCATCAAGACAGAAGCAATCGTTACTTTTTCACCCAAGAACGAAAAGATATTTTTATTCTGGACATCATTTTCTCCCATGTTTTTTAACTGCTCGTCAATCTTATTCCATGCTAACAATGCAGGAAAAACCCAAATAAATGCTGGTGTGATGTAACCCCCAGCAAAATCTAATGCCCCCACAACACCCTCATCGCCTGACCTAGCTAAGTTTAGTCCTATTAGCAAGGGCGGAAGAATTGCGCAAATGACGGCAGGAAGGGCATATCGTTGTCCTTGACCCACTTCATTATCTTCCATAACTGGTATAGCATCCATTTTGTTAATTTCCAATGTGCTCTCTTTGGTGTCCTTATTTGGAAAAGACAGTTTCGAGAGGATACTTTCAAACTCCTCCGAACAACTCATACCTGCAGCGATTGCTGCCCCAATAAGAGTAGTGAGTTTAAATATCAAAAATACTTCTTGGTTTTCTGCCATGCTTGTGGCACTCCCTACGCTCACATACACAAATAAAGTGTAAATGAGAGGGGGAATCATACCCCCCAAAACAATTGATGTTCGGGAGAGGGATCTATTGAATTTACATAACTTCGTGACACTAGGAACAATTTTTTGAATTTCCATATTGAATAGTAGGAGTGGACCACAAGTAACTAAAGCACTCAAAATTGCATCAGGAGAGGTCCCATGGAATAAACCCCCTGCATTGGAGACAAAGGTGGTCCACTCAGCAGATTGTAACCCGGGTAGAATGATACCCAGAAATCCTGGAAACATAATTGCTACCAAAATAGAAGATAATTGGGATAGTGTCACATTGGAGAACAATGATAGTGCAGTAATGAGCATCCCAGAATATGCTAGGTATAAAGAAAGCGGATTTATGACAGTAGTCATAGTATCCAAGCTTATGAGAGCCTGACCTGCAACATCACCAAATCGAATTACACCAAAAATCAAAATGCAATAATTGAAAGCCACAGATAGGAAGGATAAAATATATCCAGCGAGTGGTCCATATGCTTCTTTTGCAATATCTTTGAAGGATGTGGGAACTTGTGATTCTGGAACTCCAGATTCATATTTTTGAATGGATATATCACTTAAATAAAAGCTTGTAACAAGATTAATAAGAAAAGTAGCTTTGATAAAGAAAATCTTTGTGAGTGCAATGGATTCAGGTTATAAACGAATATGATAAAAACACGTACCAAAAGCTGCAATTGCTGGAACTGCCACTCCAGATGCTTTCACAGCATCTGGAAGAACAAGCATACTAGCTCCAACAGTGTTAGATGTAATCAGGCATGTACAGTAAAATATTTTCATCAGACCATCGACATTTGATTTAGTAGCATCGAGTTGTGTGACCTTGTTGTATTCGTCGTATAATATTTCAAATGATTCTTCTATAGTTTCGTCTGACTCAACATTAGTTTTGGCTTCATCTAAAGTCGGATCAGGCAAAAATGCAATACCAAGCTTGGTGGATGATTTTAAGATCATTAAGTTAGAATTGATCCCTATGTTGGGAGAATGTAAACCATACGTCGGAGTTAGTCGAGACTGATTTTTCTTTTCGCTCAAATTGATCTGATTCGAGAATGATATTGTTGGGAATATTTTTCTATTAGCACCTGAAAGGAGAGGAGAGGAATCTGTGGTGGGAGCAAAAGCTACTGCAGATTGAAACAAAAGTAGACAAATTATTACTCTTGTCTCTGAATGTACACATTTCATTCTTTCGTTCATCATTTCAAAAAGATAAATGGGGAAATTTATGTTATCTTTCCAAAATATTTCAATAGATTTTCTGAGAGATAAAGATATCTTTTGTCGTATTTTGAGTTTTTTTAACAAGAATACACCCTAATGAGACTGGGTTTGGGTGATAGTTTGATGTCGAAGAATTAACTCAAACGAAAAGCTCAGTTTTGATGAAGATCCTATTCAGTCTTTCTTCAAAAAATGATCTCGATGTAATCATTCCTTGATATACTAAGTTTTCAACGTGAAAAAAAGAGTGTTGGAGTACGTGGCTAATTCATTAGATTGAATAGTCCATTTTAAACTGTTTTTCTTCTTTTGACGTCAATATCACTTCAACTATCGAGTTCTTTTTACGTAAATGCACACGTCATCGTTTGAAAGTAAAGAAAAGAATTCCAGAAGGCAACATTCAAAATCACCATCGACATCGTTTAATAGCTAACATTTTATTACTTTTTTAGAAGCAGCTTATGTTTGCCTTTCCAAACTTTTTATGAGAAAGCAAATCCACGAGGAAACTCATCATATTAAAGATAGAGCTACTGGAATCTGAAATTAAAAAGGATTTCTTCGACAAGGAAATGAAAGAGAAAAAGACAGCCATCATTGAAAAACAATTGTTCTGTCCCTATAGCAAAAAATGCGGAACAAACATAAAGAGTTGCGTTCCGTTTCTATTCTTTTCAGAATCATTAAAATAAGATGATAAAAGAAACATAGTTTCAAATTGAATGATGTCATCGATCGATATCGGAACTGTTCAAAGCGGGCCTGGCACGAGTTCTTGACATCACCGCTTTGACAACTATTTTCCTTATCCACACGAATTTCTACACTGTGTTGTAAATCATTACGTGATCGATTTCAGTTTACAGAATGTCACAACATCAAGTCTTTTTTTATTGCATAAACTTTTTGATAATATTTATCGCAAACTGATTAAATGCTTCATGTTTCATTCAGCGGTCTTTAATTATTTTAGCGCATCGAAAGAGAATGAAATAAATGTATGCCTCACAATTCTCTGTCAAAATAAATGTTGATTTAGCTGAAAGTAGCGAATGATTTCTTCAAGAAATCATTTTTTTTCATTTTTGTACGGATGTAGGTTCACGGTTTATGTCCAATCATTTACTCACTTATTCATTACGATGAAGAAAATGAATTAAAGTCTCTGTTCATAATAACTCCTCCTGTCTCTGCATAAACAATAATGATTCCTACATTATTCTGATGATCAAATTTATGATCATGGGTGCATATTATACACATTTGAAAGGTCTCTCATGCAATCTTACTTTCTTTTTTGAATTTGGAAAGAGGATTTCGTTGTATATTCTGTAAACTCCAAACTTGGTTTCGTAGGTTATTCTATCATCTGAGCTTTCACCTATTCTGCAAAGAAATAGATCTGACTCTAGAGGAAGAGGAATTGATGTCTTTAAACAAGAATTTTGAAACAAACCGGTAATTATCTTGTGATGCGAAACAGATTATCTACTACATTAATGAGAGCTAAAACGGCTCACTCAAGAAATTCCTAAAAATGATTGATTGCCTTTATAATGAGCTCCAAATAATAATTTATGTAGAAATCCTATCCAGAGTACGTTGCTGGTTGAAGTTGACGTGAGGTGAAACTTGATATCTTACACAATTTTATAAAATCAAGAAAATAGTTCAATCGATCTGCTGGCACTTGACTCTCTGCTAAATATGATGCATTCCATTCAAATCTTCCTCCAAGTTTGTCTCTTGACAACAACCCTTCTTTCCAATTACAATCCTGTTTCAGGCTTCAACTCAGTGAAAATTAAGTCAGTAAAACCCTTATTCATGTCCATGGCAGCAGATAACAATACAAACCGTCGTAACCTCTTGATAGCAGGAGGGAGCACTATCAGTACATATGGAATGTTGGCATTTGGTGGTGTAAATAAAGCATATGCATTCGATTTAACGAATTATCAAGATGGACCAAAAGGATTGAAATACCTCGTTACGAAAGAAGCACCCGAAGGTGCCGAAAAGCCTTTACGTGCTCAAAAAGTGAAAACTAGCTATACTCTTTACATAAATGGCTTTGAAGAAGATGGAGGAAAAAAGATTGATGGCAGTAAGGGTTTATTCGGTGATAAGCCTTTTGAGTTTAATGTTGGTACAAGTGCTGTCATTGCGGGTTGGGATATTAGCTTAATGGATATGAAGGTTGGTGAAGCAAGAAAATTGGTGATTCCGTCTGATTTGGGATATGGAGACAAAGGCATCGGACCAATTCCAGGTGGAGCAACTTTATATTTTGATGTGGAGTTAACTGGTTTAGGTAGTATGCCTACATTAAATGCTGATCAGCAAAAGTGGTTGGAAGAGCATCCCTTATAAACAAGAAACATAGTTGGAATTTTTCTTGTTTGTATAAGATTAGATAAGAGTCAATGGAGACTGTGATGTGCATTCTTCATCATCGACATATTATATATCCAAATAAGCTTAGTAAAGGGCACTACCTAATCTTAAAAAAGTATTTTTTCTAGCAATACCAACATTTGGGATTGTCTAATACAGTTCACTTCAATATTAATCCAGCAGGTTGCTATTCCTCGCAGAAAAACGATGTCACTTAAGATAAATTGTAAGGGGACATTTTTTATTTCCGTTTCTTAAAGATTTCGCACGAATTCACGAAACAAATTGAATTGGATTCAGTTTATCTAAAACTAATACGTTTTAAGTGGCATTTTTATCATTTTTCTGGATCAATCGGCCACTCAATGGTCTTCAGCATCACAATGAGCCTCATATGCATCAGCATCCATGAGTTCGGAAATCTCAGAATCATCAGAAATCCCAACTTTCACAAACCAAGCATCTTCTTCGGCAAAACCATTTACTAAACTTGGATCATCAGTAATATTATCATTTACCTCTAGAATTGTACCAGCAACAGGAAGATAAACATCAGAAGCAGCCTTTACAGATTCTACACTACCGAAAGCTTCACCTTTATCGAACTCTTCATCGACTTCTGGAAGATCTACAAAAACTATGTCTCCAAGAGAAGCCTGTGCATAATCTGTGATTCCAACTGTTCCAACATCCCCATCAACTCTGATGTATTCGTGAGCTGTGGGTTTTCGTTTGTGGGTACAAAATAAGTGGAGGAAAATGAAGCATTGAGAATTTAAGTAATTTCATAATATTTTCTTCCACATTTTATAATGGTGGGTAAATAATCAATTTTTCCTATTCATTTCAAAAGCCTTTTTCGAAAGTCTTGTTATGTAAAAAATACAACCGAATGACGCCTCACCTGGAGTGTAGTATGTGCTCGTGAATCGGGTAGTAACTACAGCTTTCGATGATAAATTGAAATGATAAGCAGAATTCATTGACCTCCTAGTCATAATCCTAAACATATTTACAGCGGATGCCATGATTTATTGGTTCCTCCTTGGACTCGTTGATGATGTTCGATCGAAAACTTTCAAGTGATGCTCTTTTTTGTCTTTGATTGCTCGAACAACAAAAGGATATTGAGAAAATTAAGGAGTGATCGTGTAGAATGCAATTATGTAGAATTGGTACCGTACCATAAAAAATTTAGTTATTATTTGCTGTTTTTTTGTTGAGGTGAATTTATTCTGCTGGCTTCTAACTTTTATGTGGGGGCTCGTTTAGCCTGGTATGGTTCTCATTTTTTTGTTGCAAAACCGGCAGTTTAGATGCAGAAGGAGCATGACGTCATGCTCCGAACATTATCCAAGAGATCTAGATAATCCTCCATTTTTACCATCGGTTTTGAGTCACGACTGATCGATAATTCTTGATTACCTTTTTTTAGTGGCAATTGACAAATCCAACGCCAACACTGACAATATTACCATCTCCGGATACGGTGACATGATGGACCTCACCAATAATGTCAGACCCAAGTTTTGTCAACGTATTTTTTATTAACATCCCTTACATACACCAGAACATAGTCTCCCCCGAATGCACCAACTGCTAAGGTATTTCCGTCTGCTGATAAAGTAACTTCCACAGCCTTGTCCCCTGCAGCCTCTCCATTAATTTCGTTGCCGCGTTGGTACCATCCCATGAAAAAGATAGTGATCTACCAAAAAACCAAAAAGGCTCGAAACTGTTCCTATAATATCATCGCCACGTTGTGTCCGATATCCATTTACACCTGATTGGATATTCCATGTATAAACACGGGCATAGCCATTATCTTGACCTGCCCGGTCACTCCAAGGTGCACTGGTTGCAAGCACATTTCCATCAGCCGATAGTGCAACAGCTACAACAAAATCATCAATAGCTTGTAGTCCAACTAGTCTTGATCCACGTTCTTTCCAATCACCTAAAGCTTCAAGTTATCATCAGAAGTTAGTATTGTGATATGAAAAGATGAAAAAATATGTAGTTTTCTTCTCCGATCCTTTTTTAAACCTAATAATAAAAATCATCGCCGGAAGAGAAAACATCGATTATCGATCAACTGCAAAGAGAGAGATTGATTGATATTCAAAAGATAAATCAAGTATGCCAAAGAATAAGGCCTTTTAGATATTCTAATTGTAACAATTTTATTGTGCCACTGTGGTTGCTCTGATCTGCAGACATGAAAGCCACATAATATAACAGTAAAGATTAGCAGACTAAATTCTCCACCATTACAGCAATATCATTCCAAGTGCAACATACAAAAATAAATTAGCTGTAAGCTTGAAGCTGCATCAATTTCGGAAGGAATCTACCCTTTAAATTTTTTTTTATTTCTCATCCCAGATCCATTCATGCGGCATGTCCCTCTTTTTGTAGGAAAACGAAACAAAATGAAAACAATGGACAAAAACAATAACAATTGAATAAACTCACGAAAATTCAGGACCATCAATGCATTTACATTACCTATTTCAGAAGGTAGCGTTCCTGATAAGAAAATCAAACCTGAAAATATACATGATGCAATCTTAGTTTAAAAATTTGCAAAATGCTTGCAATTTTAATCTCTTTTATTTTTCCCTTCATACAAAGCTTACCTAAATTTACGATTTTCTTCTAGTTTAAGGATTCCTAAAAGTATTATGATAAAATACTTCAAACCGGATTTTAGCTTATCGGGGAACTCCGTTGTACTGTGGGCTGTCAATAAAAGAGATGAATATGCATTTCAGTAAGAGGCACAAAATGTAAAGCGCTTTTACCATGGATAAGAAGAATGCTCTGAGTCAAAAATTCGGCATCATAATTTAAAAGCCAACAGTCTTGAGCGGGACTGTTTGCTAGGATTACACGCTTTTTCCACAGATCTTTCTCATCGAGAGCACAAAAAATACATTCAAAAAAATATAATTCCGGTGATTGGGCTGTTATTGATATGCTTGCATCTTCTACCTTAAGATCTGTGTATGATGGATTTAATGACACTTCCATATTAGATGACATTTTGGGTAGATGGAGATTTTTCATTGTAGTAAGTCAAGATAGGGAACACGAGAACATTTTATTTGACAATACGACTTCATCTGACATATATGGAAATGACGCTTCGAATTTGCCGATTCTATGGAGTTGCAAAATTAAGGTCGTAACGATAGAACAATTTTAAACATATCGGTACTTCAAATTATGACGTGAAACTTCTTCCCATCTTATTTTCTTTGTCAAGTCTATAAATATTTCTCAGATAAACGATGTTCTATTTATCAGATTTTTTTGAAGAGGAATGCCAATCAGGATCACAACTACAGATGAATATGAAGCTGCCCAGATAAATAAGAAATTCTGTTTATTGAGCGTGCACACTATCATGTATCATTTTAGATACAAGGCTCTAGATATCAATCCCGTTGGAAGTACCGTTCTTATGAGACCTATCAAAACAAACATTTCGTATCAAGATTGGGTAATAAAACAAAACAGAAAGGTATATAAGTATTCGTTACAAATAAGTCAAACTAATCATGTGCGCAGTGCAAGCATTTTTTTCTATAGCTACCAAAACCTTAAATATACATTATCTAAAAAAATTAAATTAATTGCATACAAAAGGGGAGTGCATCTAAATGATTTGTTGAAAGAAAGGCTTCGTTCCAGGATAGGAAGCGCCATTTTTGATTGGATTCTGATTGAAAAGAGACTTGACTTCTAAGCAAAATGGTACGTCAATCTTTAGAACTTGAACTTCTCCTTGATTTTCATCATCAAAGTGACGAAACATCCTTGTTGTTTCGGGGGATCCAGAAGAACTTGCAAATCAAATCCTCTCACATCAGATTCATCACTATCACTGCCCTGCAATTTCCTTGCACTAGTTTCACTAGTAACAAGTTTGATCGCAAGTCTACGACTTCCTGTAGTATCGACGAATTGAAGAAGGCCGTTTCCAACAATGACAACCTCATCAGAAGTATCGTCGAAAAGACCAGTCACAAGGGGAAAACTAATTTTCGTAACTTGTCCTTGACTTTCGATAGTAGTTCCAAATAGAC
>Ga0209092_10003964_pt1 | contig 12556 bp, 12 predicted proteins | sample FraStrMetagenome_FD_187446 | JGI IMG/M metagenome (GOLD analysis project Ga0209092, IMG submission 187446) | Marine eukaryotic phytoplankton communities from Arctic Ocean - Fram Strait ARC3M Metagenome (SPAdes) (version 2) | ecosystem: Environmental > Aquatic > Marine > Oceanic | place: Fram... | reverse complement strand
ATAACAATCATAGTATTACATAATAGCAACAGCTCAGTAAACTAAACAATTCCAGCAAAATAATAATCTAATTCGTTGTTACAATACACAAAAAATAATCAAGCTGGATTATGACCAACCACTGTCCTATACAAAATAAGAGTAATTATTCCTTAGTATTGGCGCTTTTTTGATAAGTAGTCGAATTTTCTTCATTCATAAGAGATTGAGTTTTTCCCAAATAAGTTGACTGTGTCTCTTCATCTCGTGAAGATAGCATAGAGGATGATGCGAGCCTTTCTGAGTCATTATTTGACGAATGAGATTTCATGGTAAGTTGATCATTTAATATTGATTGAGTTCCTCCTGCATAGGTGGATTGAGTGTCTAATGTTGAGCCTGTCTTTGCGTTTGGTGACATCACACTTTCAGTGTAAAGTGACTGTTGGTTTGACCTTAACGTCTGTTCGTCGCCATGTTTAGACTCTATCTTAGTACTATAAGATGATATTGTGTCTACTGCTCGTGAATGGACACCTGACGACGGTGATGATGATTCTTTCTCCATTTCTTGCAAAGGAGATAGTTCACTTCTTACAGATGATAATTTTGACCTAATACTCCCCATACTACTTCTTGTTGAAAAACCACGTTGACTGGTTTCTGTTGGATTGGGTGTTGAATTTAAATCTGTTAGGTCATCTTCAATTCCTGTCCTTATCACGTTCTTTTGATTCTGCGGTGTTTCTGGTGTTTTGGGTATTATAGAAGAAATAGTTCTTAGAGCTTTCTTTAGTCCAAGTGCCGTACGAAAGTTCAGCAACATCATTAGGTCGTCTTGGTGAACATCACTGAAGTCGGGGTGTTCACGAAGTTCGTTTTCTTTTTGAGCGAGTTCTAAACGAATTTCTTCTCGATATTCCTTTTTGCGACGGACCCAGTTAACGTATCTAGTTATGCACAAGTTGATTAGAATAGAAGTTACACTTCAGATGCATTCACAATAACACTAGCACTTACTTGCTCATAATGGCTAAAAAACTTAGTCTACTTCCCAAAACCAATTCATCTTGACCATTATCTGTTGTTGAGAAAGCAAACCGAATGCCTTCTTTCAAAAAGCCTTGGAGCGCCGGAGATAATCTGGGGTCACTTAGTTTACCTACACCAAGAGACATGGACAGACGTGTCGCTTGTTGCTCTAAAGATTTGAACTAATACAACAGAAGTACAAATTAGTGTATTTGGTACAATTATGAGCTCCATTTAGAAATCATAAGACTGTCTCACCTGGTCAATATGGTTCAATTCGGCAGCCTCAAAAACTGCCATTTCAGCATCAGTAGGTCGATCACAATCTAAATCCTCTGGTTCGTTATCCATCCAGTCTTCATATGACTGTCTCAAACTTGCCATATGTGCTTCGAGAAGTCTTACTGGTTCAATCTATACGGTAGCCAAAAAAAAATCAAATTAGATGTTATGTATTTGAAAACAACTCGAACATATAAAAACGAACCTTTTTCAAAAGTTTAGAAAGCGTCGACACAACTGATGCCGCTCCTTGTCCACTGCCTGTTATATGAGCTAATGCGACTCCTGCCTCTCGACGATTACCAGAAGACCAATTTGTTGCAAGACTTCTTGATAGTGGGAGTAATAATTCGCTAATTACACCTTTGTTCTCATTTTCAAGACCTTCATTCATACGTAGCTTGGAGGTAGGAGAGAAAAGAAAATAAGTGACTTGACATACAAAATGAGTGTGAAGACAGCAAATAAACTTACTGTGTCTTCTTGAGACCTGAAATGCCGCACAAATCCACCAATAAGCTTTCCATCTTCGGTCAGAGCTAGGGACCTCAACAACGGACTTGCTGCTTTTTGCCAAATCTTAGGAAATAAAATCCTCAAATCGCTCGCGATTTTTCCTGCAATTACTTGCGCGCTGTTTGCGAATTTGACCATTGCTTCGGGGAACTTATCTAGAGACATTTCTTCTCCTGTATTTTCATGCATCAAAAATTGTTCGAAACATAGTTCCACCACAGAGATAATGCGATTACGGAGATTTACCACGAAGTGAGGTTCATTGATTTCGTCCTCTGCTAGTTCATCTTTTCCCAATCCTAGTATATCTTCTTTCTCTAAAAGAATCTTTTCTTCTTTTTGCAATAATCGTAGTCTCCATGCAGCAAGAGTTAACATTACAGATAGCCCTTCGTGAATAGATTCAGCTACTACAGCATGTACCTTAGAATTTTCGTTGAACAAAGATTTGTCATGTTTGCGTTGATTGAGTTTCGTAGATAAATTCGATGCCAATCGAGCGGTAAAAATCTCAGCACCTTCATCGTCACCAAAGAAAGTGAGTACATCAAATTGCTTCACCAAGGTACGAAGTCGCTTTAGGTTTATCATCAGTGCATATTCCCTGTCCTCCTCAGATGCAAGAGATAATGATTCACTAACATGTAATGAGACTCTTCGTTTCTTTTTAATTTCACCTTTTAGTTTCTTTTTCCTCTTTCCTTTTGATGTGCTTTCATTATTTTCTATTTCCTGTTTATCATCATTGGAAGATACTAAAGTAATGATCCTATGTTTCAATTCATCAACAATCTTCTTCACGTTGCTTTTAATATCATTCGAACGAGCATGGCCATCACGTGAAAGATACGACATGGAACGAGCAATATTGCAGAGAACGATTTCATCAGGTGACTGGAGAAAAATATGGGACAGATTTTCAACCAAGGAAAAAATGGAGCTTTTGTGCTGAGGAAGAGAGAAAATCCAAGGAACTGCAATAATTTAAAAAGTGTGAGTTATTGAAAACTCAACTTTAGTCACCTTATCAGTGTTGAACGTACCTAAATAGGACGGCAGAACCGTCAAATTCGATAAATTCATTGAGTCGCTTTTAAAATCCATGATAAGTTTTGGTAATTTCGTCAGTAAGACTTGCGATAATCTTTCTTGTGATTTATTGCCTTCATTCGTATTGTCTCTTTCCATTTCTAGTGAAGCAGCATTTGTGAGCATTTGAACTAAAACCTTTTGCTTAACAACATCTACTCTATCTCCAGCCGTCAGACCATCAAGTGTAGCAACTTTATCATCGGAAATCGCTGCTAGTAAAGCTGACCAATCTTTCACAAGCGAACGATGCTCAGGCATATATCTAAGGGAAGTTACAACAAAGTTTGCAAGACGAATTTGGATCTGATTTAAAGGGACTGGTCCATCTGATAATGCATGGGCCAACCAAGAGGCAAGAGAATCTAATCTTTTCTGTGCAACTCTATCCGAGATAACAATATCATTTTTGTTGCTGAATCTTACATTAAGGGGAACAGTATCTTCTTCTTCATCAGCCCCCCCTTCGTCGAATTCTTCAAGCTGTTCCATAACAAAGTATAGAGCATTTTTTCTCACTTGAGGAATGGTGTCACTTGCAATGGCTCGAATGTTTATTTGATTCCATAAGTTTTCGTCCTCTACTTCATCCATGAATCCTTCTCTAAGTAAGTGAAGTAATAATTCCATTGCTTTAGATTGGACCTCAGTGCTTATATCTAATATACAGTCTGCAAGCCTCCCAAGAAATTTTGAAAAAACATGCTCTAGTGCCTGCAACTTTATAGCTGGAGTATCTCTGACTTCAACTGAATCCTGCTGCTGTAATTTGAATCGTTTTAGTGGTGCTAGTAAAGCTGAGATAGCAGCAATTCTAACTTCCGCATTTTTGTCCGACAAGAACCATCCAAAGTATTTTAAATATTGATCACTGAGTAAAAGATCAGGCCTTATCAGCGACATTTTTGAGAGTGAATCTTGACATGCGACCCTAATGGTTGAATTTGAATCTCGATACCTGTGAATAAAAATTCCTTGCATGATTGGACCGAGAACAACATCTATCAGATTGTCATGTGTTCGTTGAAGTGATTCATACTGGTAAGAGAGTGATTCCTTTTTTCTATTACCAGACGCTGCATCCAAGTATCTCTTTGTTGTGCTCATTTTTTTCTTTACCATATATGATTGGTGTAATATTGATTCCGCCATATTTAATACAGCCAAGGTAGCAGATGCACGGACATCAGGCTGACCGACAGAGCTAACTTCTGTTATTCGAAGGATTATATCGCGTACTAAATCAACATCAAAGCGCACAAAACCAGAAAGAGATTTTTTCACACTCTGCGATATTGGTAGACCGTCACTGTCGTTTTCATCCATACTCTCATTAAAATTTGCCAGTGAACCTTCATTCAATGCTACTTCACTTAAAATACTCCAAAACCTGCGAAAAATAGATTTGTACTCAGTAACACCAAGAGACTGCGTATCTTTCAAATCGACACTAAGAACGATTCTGTCTAAAGGAGTAAACCTCATCTGATCAACTAATTCGGTAATTATATGTCCCATGTCATCATCATTTAACTCTTCTAAATTATGCTTTGAAGGGTCAAGATTGGTCTCTAGAGACCCTCCAATAGAACGGAAAAGAAGGTTCAACAGAGCACATTGAGCTGCATTTGGATCTTGATTGTGCTGGTTCACCAAATCCGAAGCAATCTCGTGCAAGTCACGTTGATTTCTTTGACCAGAACACATCAATGCTGCAAACAAAGAAGCTTGCATTCCTTCTGTGGTCAATTCTTCTTCGTGTAGGATTTTCTTTGCAAGATTATTAATCGCATTAATGAAATTGCGTCTTTTCGGCTTCTGGTTTATTCTTCTAGTGATGGGCTTTTTGCTTGTAGGTCTTGCTTGAATCTGAACACGTTTAGTTGCTTTCGGGGCGTTTTTTAGTTTTCTTTGCTTTGGCGACCTGAGAGAAGAAGTTCGAACTTTTTTGCCAGTGTATTCTTCGTCTCCACTGCTATCTTCATCAGATGATGAAGATTCATCAGGTGTATCATATTGTATTTCACTTATTATTTTTATTCGGATTGAGGTTAGAATGACAATGTTAAAAAACCAAGAACAATTATTTGCGTGCAAAATTATACAGCTTTTACTTACTCTGTATCATTGATTTTTTCATCTTTTTCCTCGTAAGATTCATTACCACTTTCATCTATTCTATTTGAAGATGATCCAATACTTGGTCGACTTGTTGAAGGTTCCAAACTAGATCTCCTTTCCTCTTTTCGTTCTAGATCACGAGCTGCATCTTCATAATACGATTCAGCAGCACGTCTAGATCGTCCACTCCTACGCAGAGTTGACTCCGCACTCACGTTATCGGATATCGCTGATCTGGAAGCAGTTGCTTCCGTTTCGTCGTCTTGCGCAGTCATAATCTAATTTATCTTTCGATGTTGGGTCCACGAGATTATTTCGAAATGATGCTTAGTTTTGGAGGGAAGATATGTTTCAAGCTTTAGCTGTTTTACTACGAGGTTTGAATACCACAATTCAGAAGAAAAAGAAAAGAAGTTTTGGCGCGCAATTTGTTTTATTTCCATTTTATCATTATTTCTGCTGTTCTGCGAGCTCAAGATTGAGTGCCTTTCCATACAGCCCTACGTGAAGTACGACAGCATAAATCATATACCTATCCTTTATTTGACATTTCTGCTGACTCAATATATACTCTACCTATATGAATAAACTGTATATGATTCTATAGGGATATTAGTAGCTTACAATAATCAGAAGGTGCGTACCGCAAAGGCTCCAAAAATCAAATACCTGCTGTTGGCGTTGCTTCTGACATCTAAAGTAATATAGGTTTGGTTTTGGTATGTTATATTTTTGCCGTGTTATCGGTCCCTACGCCCTGTGGCGGTCCGGCGATCTTCACGATGCTCATGTACCAACTATACTGTCCTCACGAAGAGGATCTAGTCCTTACTCGCATGGTCCGTATCCAATAACGAGGGGAGACGCCAGTCTATTTGGTACAGAACATATCGATCTCTCCAACTCACTTACCTGGCGCGCCATCTCATTTTTCCTATTAATCTGTCCATGGAGAATTATTTGTAAGGGATTCGAACCCACGGGTGCTTGAACCTCAACCAAGCCCCGAACCACTAAAGCTATTAATTTCATAATAATTTATATTCTCGTCAACAATTTATGACCTACGCCGGGCACTTCATTTCTTCTAGATAGATTGAGCGTGTTGGTCAAGTATTATCTTACACTTAATCCAATATAGGTAGTGTTGTTGTTGTTGTTGTTTCTGTGTTGTTTCTAGAGGCAGACGGCTTTATACTATGGTAGGGCCCGCATACGCTCTTTCAGGAAGTTAGGTCCTACGGTCTCTTAAATACGTGCATTGTCTTTCGACGCTACCTCGGTTTACGGCCATCTCACTTTACTCGAGGACTTTGGATGTTGGTAGTTTACACGTAAGAAAGTTCCTCAAGCCTTAAAAGGTTTCGCTGTAATCGAGGTTAACTTCCCGGGTCCAGTAAAGAGACCTCGTAATACTTTTTCAGTATTCCGTTGTATAGCGACTCCGGCCATTTAAAGTGTATGAAGTATCACGCACAAACTTACCTTTTCATTTTATATGTTTTTCCAATGATCTAAATGCTGCGTTTGCCACTAATCCTAGGAGGCTTCTTCTCTTTAAAAAAAAATGAAAAACCTGTTCGTCCCAGGAAAAAATGGAAGTTTTGGTAAATTACTCTGAATCTTTCATATAAAAACCTGTTCGTCTCAGGAAAAATCCATTGGTCTACGTTGATATTTGCCATTTCTATTCGTTATTTGTTTTGAGTTCTTCAGGAAAAAACCTGTTCGTCCCAGGAAAAATAGAAGTTTTGATAAAATATTCTGCTTTTTTCATATAAAAAACCTGTTCGTCCCAGGAAAAATTCATCGATCTATGTTGAGTGTCATCTTCTCTATTCGTTATATGTTTTGTGATCTTCAGGGAAAAACCTGTTCGTCCCAGGAAAAAATGGAAGTTCTGGTAAAATACTCTGATTCTTTCATATAACAACCTGTTCGTCTCAGGAAAAATCCATCTTGGTTTATGTTGATATTCGCCTTTCCTATTCATTATCTTGTTTTGAAATCTTTAGAAAAAACCTTTAGTTTGTTGTCTAAGTATCCTTGTTTCTCTGACAGCTGGCAGTTTTTTAGTTAGGATAGGCCGAATTCAATCGTGAAAGGTTGGGACGAGTTTTCTGAGTTGAGTCAGATGGAATCTTGATGAAAATACGCGGGAGATGGAATTGCGTTTTAGGTCGTAGAATTTCGTAGATCTTGGTACTTGAGGGACAAATGAATGAAAGGTATCTTTTTTGGCGGGCAAACTGAATTTTGAATTTGCTGAAAATGGTGAGTTCTGGGGTATGGTGCGGTCGTCGATCTTGTCTAAAGCGGATAGCTATTGCGGAATAAAGTTCTTGTGATTCTAAAGGAGTCTAGGGAGAGATTATTAGCTTCGGGGTGGGTCTTGTCTTTCGAATTCGTGAGGTCAATTTTGAAAAAAATCGGAGAGATAGACTAGCAAGTTTGAGAATGGCCAAAAAGCGTCGATCGGATGATATTTTTTGATGCACTCGAGGGAATTTCTTGAAGCTTGCCAGTCTATTTCGTCTCGTCTTGAGGAGTCCAACGTGATATCGAACAGAAAAATTGGTTGATGTGATCTTGATTTGAGCCGTCAGGTGTCCTATTTCGCCATGGAGGGGTGAAGATTCCTTAGCTGAATATAGTTGTAAATATAGGTAGTGTTGTAGTAAGAAGATAACAATTAATCTTCTGTTACAATATTTGTTATCTCTACAGAATGAGAAATACCTAATTGTATCATATTACAGCCTTTCCGTAATTCATGTAATAAATTAATGCTAAGCAATTAAAGAATTAATGATCACAGATTAAAGGCCTAAGATTTATCTAATTAGTGACGTAAAGGTGGGTATTTTTTTTAGTTTAACAGTATGCAACACATAAATGTAAATAATTTAACTGCAGACATTCATAGTTTAAAGTTCGAATGGCAACAAAAAACAAAAGCCCGAACATGAAAAAACAAACATTTTTCCGTCACATTTTTAGAGATCATAATTAAATATTTCTTCGATGCCAGAACTCAAATTGCTCAATTTACTAAAAGAGATATCATCCTCCAAATCACTCATATTTTGGGCAGCTGTGGGGCAGTCTTTTGCAAAGTCATAAGGGGAGGAGGTTTCAAATAATCGGTAAGTTTACGAAAAATCAGTAGTGTTAGGGTTAGGGTTAGGTGTATACTTACTGACCAATGCACCGATACTATCTATCTCCATTGGTTGGTGCACCTCCTGCTCTTCTGGTTTACTGGGACGTTTCAAACCAAACAAGGTCCTATTTGTTGGTACTACCATCAGATCTTCTTGAGGAGGAGGAGGTGGTGGATCTGGAGGGTTAGGGTATCTATTATTTGGCGGAATCATTGGTTGATTTGTTGTTGTATTGTGATTGTTTGTATAAAAAAAACAGACCTCCTTTCTTGGTTCATTTTCCTATTGTGAGTAGGAGTTTGATAATTGGATGTAGTATTCCTTTGAGGAATAATATGTACTCCTGCCAAACCTTTTTTTTTTGTTTACTCTTTTGATCCCAACACATTGTAGACGAAGAAAAAATCTGTTGTCACACATAAAAAGATCATATCCTCCTGGGATAATGTCTTCATTGTAAAAGTTGGCCTCTACTTCAAATGGTAAGTTAATACACATTCTTCTCCATACGGTTTTATCCGCATTCTTTTCCAACATGGATGCGGCGTGCGAGAAACTAACCATCCGCACATCCGTAATGGCAAATAGGTGAGTCCGATTCGCAGCCTGAAAACACTCTCTGTGTCTTTGTGAGTCCAAAAAATTGGACTTGTATCTACAAATCATAGAGACCTTCTTTCCACAAGTCTCAACCTTTGCCTTCATGGTTGCACTTGAAGCACCAGACAACATATGAACCTTGAGGCACAGTCTCCTCTGGTGTATTTCGTCGATGAACTCCGAGATAATGAAGGGGACGGTGATGTCTTGGGGAATTTGTGGAGGTGGAGCGAAAAAAACACTTTTTTTGGGGACTTGGAGGACAAGGATGATTGCTTAAAAGTAACTAAATAAAATAGAATAAGTTATCAAAATCATAGCTTTAATTTTTATTTAATTGTGTACACTTACCATTGCTTGAACTTGAAGAAGGCATTTTCCATTTTTGACCCATGTCTGTAGTGCATCTTCTCCAAGCGGCTTGACCGCTTGGTAATCGGACACAATACTTCGTATATAATTCGTGAAGCAATGCAAAGGATACTGCGTAAAAGAAAAAGGACTGCGCAAGCAGTCTTGGCTTATAGGTTCTTACATCTATATAGCCATCGACTAAATCTTGTCGCAGTTGCCTTGCAGCTTCGCAAGTCTTCTTCCAATCTGGCGGATTGACATTCATGATGTGTCTTTTTTTTTAAAGCCAAAATTGTGGATAGAAAAGCGCGAAAATTAATTAAACATTCGCTTCTACAATCCATCATCATGGATAAGCATAAAGTTTAGTCTAAATTTAGTCTAAATTTGTTAAGTATTTTTTTATTTAGATTTAAGTAATCATCTAAATGTAACTCATAACACAATCCATAATTTTGTCTAATTTTATGTTTGTATTGCATCTTTTACCATACAAGGGTATGGCTGTAAACAGAACATACCTTGCCAATATCCCTATTCCTGAGGTAGTCACCAGTTTACAGTAAGATCTTGCAGTAAATTGGTCTTTTTTCGGTATTCTATTTTTGTTTGTTTGTTGTCGAAAAATTATATACAAGGATGATTTGGAAAGCTGTGAATAAAAGCTTTTCAAATCATCCTTTACTTTTAATGAGGCTAGTCGGCATCAAAAGTTATTATGATGCCGATCTGGCCATTTTTGTGAAATGCATAAATTTAGACTAAATTTTATAGAATTTAGTCTAAATCCCAATGTTCTTTCTATCTTACTTAGATGGCATCATCTATGTAAAAGGCAGAACATCGAAGGTAAGACTTCAACAATCCTTGAGGTCAAAGACTTGTTTTGGCGGTAGAACAATGTTTTCCTTTTTTTTGTGAGTGCATTTCTGTGGAGATATAATATATCATGGAAGCTGATGTGTATTTATTATCTATATAGTTAGCATTAATCTAAATAAAATTTATCATAAGTAAATCTATGGTACGGTAAAGTATGATATATTATATTGCAGTTAAAATTAAGAAAATGCAAGGCTAATTCATTTTGTGTTTTTTTATTCACAATTCTTTCCACAAAATAAATCAACATCATCATGTCTCCCAGATCCAACCATTTCAGCTGCTATGCTGATGCACTTCTTTGATTCCTTCATCAGGCTCTCGAGAGCGCGGCCCATTCCATTTTGAAGGTTAGGTTGATCCTGAAGCACATTTTCAAGGCCAACTTCGATGCTAGCCTAGGTGTGGTCGCCCTCACTTGGGAATAGATCCTCCAGAAGAGCACTGAAGACGACTTTGTGGAGCCGAAGCATATGCTTTGGACCATGATGTTCCTCAATCAGTACTCATCCAAGGATGTTATGGCCCCACAATGCGGAACGACCCCCAAGACGTTCAGAAAGCATGTGTGTATTACCATGAACAAATTAAATGCATGCTATCAATTTGTGGTAAGTTTGCTAATATGTTTTTAATTTTTTTAAACAATTACTAACACTACATTATTATACAAGATCAATCTTGACAACAGATTCAAACAAGATAACGGCAGTAGGCGTCTCATGATGGTGAATGGCACTGATTTCAAGATCAATCATCCAACCATTGAGTTTTTTGATTTTGAAAGGATCCAAGATTACTACTCCTACAAGATCAATCCCTCCGGCCTGTTGGAGTGTGTATCCAGACAGGACAAATAGTTTGGATGTCTGGGCCTTACAAGCCTGACCTATACAACGACATCTAGGTCTTCATTCAAGCGTTATATTACAACTTGATGAGTGGAGAGAAAGTGGAGACCGACAAGAGCTACCATAGTTACCCTCACAAAATCGAAACACCAGACTACATTTCCTCCAATACTTCCAAAATGAGGGAGATGAAGTCCAATGTGAGGTCAATGCACGAGATGGTGAATGGTAGGCTCAAGAATTGGGGCGCATTGAAGCATACTTGGCGCCATCATCACACTCACCATTTTCTCGCATTTAGATGCATCATAATTATGGTGCAATTGTCGATGGAGGTAGACAGTCCCATCCTCCAAGTCGAGTATCATACTCCTCGTATCGGTAACGAGGACAGGTTGGATGACAATGACGAATTGAAGCAGCCCGTTTCGAATTCCGCAATTATTAGCGTTTTCGCCATTCTTTTAGGAGGTTTTTTCATCCTTTCAAGTTTAAAAAATTACTTAGGGTTCGTTACTCATCATTGTTTTTTTAATTACATTTTTTACTCGTCATTAATTATTACATTAGAAAGCATATTTTTTTTTTATTAATTAAAAGTTTAACCTCATCAAGAGATGCCCAGCTCTCTTTAAATGAAATTAAAAATATGACATCAATCCTATCAATCTGTTATCATCGTGCTTTAAATAAGTTCTTTTTTTCATTCGAAATAAACATACGAATTAGGTGTTTGGATTACGGTATAGTATTTACTATACTATTTCGTAAAAAAATATGTAGTTAATGACAACATTTTTAATTTAACCCTAACTTATATCGTAACCCTATCATAGTGGAGGCGTTAATTTTTATCGATTTAATAAAGTGGAGAGGTGGTAATAAGGTTGTTGCTGTGTTCTTTCTAGAGGAACGTGACATTATTTGAACTTTGATAGTCCCACGAACGCTCTTTCAGGTAGTTAGGTCCTAGGTCTCTTACATACGCATATTGTCTTACGACGCTACTTCGGTTTACGGCCTTCTCACTTTAATGGAGGACTTTGGATGTCAGTAGTTTATGCGTATGGAAGGTCTACAAGCCTTCGAGGAGGTTTTGCCGTATTTAAGGTTAACTACCCGGGTCCAGCAAAGAGACATCTCAATACTATTCCAGTATTCCGTTGATAAGCTACTCCGTCCATTTAAGGTCATTTAAGTATTGTTTTGCATGCACTTACCTTATTTAGGAGCGGCCAGATTCAATCGTAAAAAATAATGAAGAGGTTTTCTGGTCCGGATCGGATGGAATCTTGGTGAGAATACGCGGTAGATGGAATTGCGTTTTAGGTCGTAAAACTTCGTAAATCTTGGTACTTGGAGAACGAATGAATGAGAGGTATCTTTTTTGGCGGGCAGATTAAGGGAGTATCCATTCTAGATTTAAATTACGTGAAATCGTAAAATCGTATTCCAAATGGGCCATTTAAACGATTAGGACCTGGGAGTTTTTCCTGAAATCGTACTCTGAAATCGTTTCTGAAATCGTATTTTCTTCCAGTATATCCTACGTACACGAATTGATTTTATCAGCTGGAAGGAATAATCATCTGCATGAAGAAAAAGAAGTGCTTGATCACAAAGTTCAATCATTAATGGATTTAATATTAACATCCTGAATAAAAACGAAATTACTCCTCTTCTACA
>Ga0209092_10003963_pt1 | contig 12560 bp, 15 predicted proteins | sample FraStrMetagenome_FD_187446 | JGI IMG/M metagenome (GOLD analysis project Ga0209092, IMG submission 187446) | Marine eukaryotic phytoplankton communities from Arctic Ocean - Fram Strait ARC3M Metagenome (SPAdes) (version 2) | ecosystem: Environmental > Aquatic > Marine > Oceanic | place: Fram... | reverse complement strand
AATACACGAAACGCATGCCACCTGAGTATCAGGTCATCGTACTTCGTGACGCACTTGCGAAGGACCGTACGCTCATGCAATCCGAGCACTTCACCAAATGGACTCAAGAAAACGCAGACGTACTTCTATAGGAGAATACACATGGCTTCAGTAAGAATGACTAACGAGTTACGCATCGACATCCGTCGTAAAGCAGAAGAAGCGTACGACTTAGCAAACCCCCGACCCAAACCAAACAACGAATATGTAGCCGCAGTCCGCGCCGCAATAGTAGATAGCCCCGAACAAACATATCTACGCGACATAAAAAAGCTAGGCGAAGAACGCGGGGTAGATAAAGATACTCGCTACGGACAAAACATCCTGCCGCATTCCCCAAGAGAAGCTGTAACAGGCATCGACTTGCGTATAAAGACATTGGCTGGCGTTGTTAGTGATCACAATAATGACTACAAAAACACCGCCATTAAGTTCGATACCCCCCTCACTAACTACTTAGTAATAGACGGTGCTGGCCACCGATGGGGTGATCCAACTGTATGGATCAATGACCTGCGTATTGAAGACAAAACTCAAATCATTGAGTACTTCGACGCGCACCAAAAAGCTGACAAAGACTACAGAATGTCCAAACACAACTATGAGAGCAGTATCCATGATCTGGTAAACAACGTCACAACACTCAAGCAGCTTCTAGAAATCTGGCCAGCAGCTGAGTCACTCATACCTAGTGACAAGATCCAAAAGATGCACGTCAAGGTGACCAGGGCAGAACGCGCTGCTGCAATCAAAGAAGAAGTTTGTTTCGACCCAACCATCGCCAACCAAGCCGTACTCACAGCCAAAATGCTAGGAGGCTAATATGTCTGCTGAAAGCGACATGCTCAAAGCTCGGGCTCAACTGCTAATGGATCAGCCGTTCTTCGGCACGTTAGCGTTGAAACTCAAGTTGGTACAAGACGATGACAACTGTGATACAGCCGCTACCGATGGTACGCGGCTTATCTACAACAGTAAGTTCATCGGTAAGCTCGACACCGTTACACGCAAAGGTCTCATTGCTCACGAGGTCATGCACTGTGTCTTCAACCATATGACTCGTCGACAGCAACGTGACCACAAGTTATGGAACGTAGCGACAGACTTCGCCATCAACAACCATCTTATCGACTGTGGTTTTGTGTTACCCGAAGGCGGTCTCGTTGATAAGCAGTACGACAACATGACTGCCGAGGCTATCTACAACAAGCTCGATAAAGACAACCCACCCAAGCAGTGCCCGTGGGGCATGGTCATGGATGCAGGCGCAGGCCAAGTACAAGCTGGTAGCAACGCCGCTATGGAATCCGACTGGCAAGTAGCTGTAACCCAAGCCGCAGAGGTTGCCAAAAACGCAGGCAAACTCCCAGGCAGCATGGAACGCTTCATTCAAGACATCGTCAAACCAGTCGTCGACTGGCGGACTGTACTCTGGCCGTTTTGCACGTCACTCAGTCGAGACGACTACAGCTGGCGCAAACCAAACCGCGCGTACATCAGCGAAGACGAGTATCTACCAAGCATGCTCAGCGAAGCTGCAGGTCACGTCGCAGTCATCATCGACTCTTCAGGATCATGCGCTGACTACTGGGAGCAGTTCATGGGCGAGATGTCAGCTATTCATTCAGAGCTACGACCATCTCAAATGACCATTCTCCATGTAGATACAGAAGTCGCACACGTTGACGAAGTTATGCCTGACGACCAGTTTCCAATGACGCCCGTAAAGGGCGGTGGAGGCACTGCGTTCAGCCCAGCTTTTAATTACATCAACGAACACTATCCGGAAGTAGAAGCAGCTGTGTATCTTACCGACCTCGAGTCACACGACTTCGGTGATCAACCAATGTACCCAGTTCTATGGGTCTCAACAGAACGTCACGAGGCCCCCTGGGGACAGACGACGTACATTCAGCTGTAATACTTGAACTAATATATTAGCGGTAGTACTATTTCGCTCTTACTAGGAGAGTACGATGAGTATAAACGACGCAACACCTCAAGAATGGGATCGATCCACCAATAAGATCGTCAACCAGCCTTTTATTACACCCAAAACTGGTCTAGAAGCGTGGGAATACGAAGACATTCCAGTAACCAACGATCCAGTATCAGCACCCCAGCACTACAACGCTGGGAACATCGAATGTATCGACGCAATTCAAGAGTCAATGACACCCGACGCCTTCAAAGGTTACTGCAAAGGTAACGCACTGAAGTACATCTGGAGAATGTCGTACAAAGGTAAGCCAATCGAAGATCTCCGAAAAGCTATCTGGTACATCGAACGCCTTATCGAATCTGAGCTAGAACACCCAACAATAGTCAAAAAGTGATCACAAATGATCATTAACGCTTGGACAGACATCGAAGGTGCAATCGAAGAAGGCCATTTCATACAAAACCAATTAGGTCAGACCGCTTACATAGCGTGTGACATGCACCGAAACCTTTATGTATTTACTCATGAAGAGCTAAAAGCATTCAAAAGAAAGATCAAAGTCTTAGAAATATTTCACCCTGGAGGGCGCTTAAATGAACACACGAGATTTCTTTCAAGCTATACCTGATCTAGACGAAGACCAGTTACACCCCGAATTTCATACCTATGCAACGGTATGGATGAAGTCGCGAATGCCTGAAGCCTATAACGAGCTAAAGGCCCGCTTCAAAGCTATCGAAGGCGAAATAATGGCGCAGTACGAATGTGATGATGCTAACTCGGAGCTACCTTTCTAATGCTAGTAACTCTTGACTTCGAAACGTATTACGACAAAAACCTTTCATTAACCAAAATGACTACGATGGAGTACGTCAGCCACGACCTGTTCAAAGTGTGGGGCGTAGGCATCAAGATAAATCATGATGCAACAGAGTGGTATGGAGAAGACGAAGCTGAAGCGGCCATTTTAGCCATAAATTGGCCGGAAGCTGTGGCAATCTGCCACAACACGCCATTCGATGGTTATATTTTGACGCAATATTACGGTGTCACACCAAAGTACTACGTAGATACCGCTGCAATGAGTCGCGGCTTGTACCCAGGACAAAGCGCTCGTTTGAAAGACGTATCTATACGTTGTTTCCCTGATGACGAGACAATGCGTAAAGGTGAAGAGCTAGCTAATGCCAAAGGTATTTACGACTTAGACCCTGAACTAGAAGAAGCTATCGCTGGCTACTGCATACAGGATGTCGATCTTACTTACGCCATCTATCGCAAGTGGACTGACAGAATGCCGCTAAGCGAACTTGATCTGATTGATCTCACTTGCCGCATGTTCTGCGAGCCCAAGCTAAAGATTGACCGCGAACGACTGGCAACGTACCACGCACAAGAGTTCGAGAACGCTGAGACAACTATTGCTGCAGCAGGCGTCGACCGCAAAATCCTCAGCTCTAACCAACAATTTGCTGAGTACATCTACGAGCTGGGCCTCGTACCACCAACAAAGGTCAGCCCAACAACAGGCAAAGACATCCCAGCCCTTGGGAAGAATGACAAAGCCTTTACCCAACTGCAGAACATGTACCCACAGTTCAAACATGTATGGGACGCGCGCATTGCTATAAAGAGTCGCTTAACCGAGACCAGGGCAAAGCGCTTCTTAGAAGCTGCATGGAAAGACGACTGGTTACCTGTCCCTCTTAGATATTATGCGGCACACACCGGACGTTTTGGCGGCACCGACAAACTCAACATGCAAAACCTCCCTCGAGGCGGCGAGCTACGCAAATGTATTGTCGCCCCAGACGATAATTTACTATTTGTCGCTGACTTATCTAATATCGAAGCACGCATGCTTGCTTGGCTAGCTGGCGAGACCGAGCTAGTAGAACAATTCCGCAACGGCGACGACATATACAGTAACTTTGCTTCAAAAATTTATGAGCGACCCATTAACAAGAAAGACGATCCAATCGAACGTTTCGTAGGCAAGACAGCTATCTTAGGGCTTGGTTACGGTATGGGCGCTCAGAAGTTTAAAGACACGTTAGAAGCTGGAGCTATGGGACCGCCAGTCCACTTTACGCTGGAAAAAGCTAAACAAATTGTTAATACGTACCGCAGTACATACTCAGGTATACAAAGACTCTGGCGCAAACTAGAAGATTTACTCAAACAGACTATGCATTCAGACAACTGGGGCAACACGTACGGGCCACTGACCGTTGGCGACAACACTCTACAACTGCCAAATGGCTTAGGGCTCAGATATCACAACTTACGTTCTACTAGCCAGGGCCTTATGTACGACTCACGTAAAACTGAATACACGTACGGCGGACGCATAACAGAAAACGTAATCCAAGCATTAGCCCGCATAGTTATTACTGACAGCATGTTAAGGCTCGATAAAGAGCATGACGTTGCCCTTACAGTACACGATGAAATAATTATTACTGGTACTAATATTAAGCCTGATGCTACAATGGAAAAGATTATCACCGACATGTGCATACCGCCTTGTTGGGCACGCGATCTACCTCTAGATGCCGAAGGCGGATACGCAAAAGAGTACAGTAAATAAAATGTCGAGACTCGTTCTGACCAGAAAACTAAATGAATCTGTCGTTGTCCATCAAGACGACAAGGTTCTGCTTGCGGTCAAAGTTTCAAAAATCGACAGAAACCAAGTTCGCCTCGCGTTTGACGCTGATCAAGATATAAAAATTGATCGGCGAGAGGTGTATGACAAGCCCGAAGACTAGACGCCTATCTACTTAACCTGCGCCTACTTGCAGTAAGTACGTCAGTTGAAGGCTCAGGAGGAGCTTTAAATTGCGAATAACCTTTCTTGAGGCCACTAACGGTCTCCCGCTTAGTAAGCACTACTCAAAAGTCAGTGGGTTTAAACCATACCCGCACGTAAAAGCAGTTACGTCACACCAATACAAGTTATCTGTTGATGCTGACGGCTTACAAACCTTTGAAAACTTAATCCGAGAGCATGGAGCAAAAGGTCACTGCCTACTAAAAGGCAACCTAAAACGTGACTTAGTAGACGAATCTCGCGCAGGACAAACCAACCGTACTGAACTAACAAATCTACTCGTGCTAGACATTGACGGCATACGTTTACCAAAGGCTGTTAATACAGGTGACAAACTATCTAATACTGACGTCACGTTTCTCGCTAATCAAATAGTTGCAGAACTACCTATTGAGTTGCGAGACATAAGTTACGTCGCGCAAGCCTCAGCAAGTTTGGGTCTTAAAGGCGACAAGATATCTATGCATATCTTTATGCTTCTTTCAGTAGCCATGCCAGCAAAATCAGTAAAGCTATGGCTACAAGACTGTAACTTTGAGTCTGATGTATTCAACGAACAAATGGAGCTGTCTGTAAACGGGCAATCATTAAAGTATCCTTTAGACACTTCAGTAGCTGACAACTCAAAGATCATATTTATATCACCACCGTCTTTTGAATCAACGCGGCTAGACCCATTTGATTCCGACGATGATCGAATAGTTAAAGTAGACCGTGGGCAACCGACACTCGACCTAGCATCCTTGATGTCTGACATCAGCCCTCAACGTTGCCACGAGAAAGCGCAAAAGCACAAAGACACATTGCGCGATGCAGCAGGCTTCAGCAAACGCCAGACTAAGATCCGCGTAGCAACCATTGATAACCAAACAGAAGAAGTCCTATCTAATCCAGACAAGATGGCTATAGCCATTGTTGACGAGACTTCATTCCCGTACATACGTTGCAACATCAACGGCGGAGACTCTGGCGCGTACTACTTCAACATGTCCAAGCCAACGTACATGTACAACTTCAAAGACGAACCACTGTTTGAGATCGAGAAAGCCGACAAAGATTTTTATGTATCTATATTCGAACGTTACGAAGAGCGTCTTGAAGAAGTAGGACATGCGATCAAACCAATCGTTTTACGTGATTACTCGACAGATACTTTTTTCAACGGCGTATATGACCCAAATACCAAGCAGTTTACAAAAGAATACCCGCTGACACCTGTTAGCAAGATGAACATTGAAGACTTTTTTATGAATCACGGGAAAGTTCCGCCTGACTTTATACCAGACGGACGCGTTATCTTTGACCCGACATCTAATGAAGAAGCTATTAACTTCAACAAAGTGCCTTACTACGTCAACACGTATCAAAGAAGCGACTACGTGCGTAATGCGCAGACGCCGCAAACACCGTTAGAGATAGGCCACGGGCAACGGATAAAGGACACCTGCCCACTGATATATACCATCATTTACCACATACTTGGCAATGGTGATGAAGAATACGAACGCTTTATTAACTGGTTAGCTTATATCTACCAGACTAGAAAAAAGACGGGCGTATCCTGGGTACTGACAGGCACACAAGGTACTGGTAAAGGTATCTTTTATTCGAAGATACTCAGAGGACTGTTTGGCACACCACATGTGCCTATGAAGTTTCTGCAAAGCATGGAAGAACAGTTCAATCTGTATATGCGAGATGCGCTATTCCTGGTAGTTGATGAGTTCCATATGGCTTCAGCATCATCTAGCGCAGGTAAGATGGCAGACAAACTAAAGAACCAGATCACTGAACCTACGATCACAATACGTGGCATGCGTAGCAATCAGGTAGAAGTCGAGAGTTACACCAACTACTTGTTCTTAACGAACCGAGTAGATGCAGTGAACATCGAAACGGGAGATCGCCGATACAACATTGCACCTAAACAAGAAGAAAAGCTGCTCGATAAGTTTCCAGGCATTGCCAAGCAATTAGACTCAGGCAAGCTAGAGAAAGAACTGTATGAATTTGCTGGTCTTATGCAGACATACAAAGTAGATGCCCACTTAGCTAAGACTGCAATCAACAACCTTGCTAAAGAGCAGATGCGTAACGTATCAATGTCTGTGTTTGAAGAGTTCTGCCAGGCACTTAAAGAAGGCAAGCTCAGTTACTTTACTGACATATTAGATATCAACACAGCAACTGTACTGCACTCCAACGAGATTGAAGCAGCGCAGCGACTTGTTAAATCATGGATTGCCCACGCAGAGCACCCATATATGGTTCTCCCAATGGAGCATCTGCGTACTGTATTCCACGTACAAACAGAACAAAATCCACGCTTGTCACAGCGAGAGTTTACAAAACGCATGAGTAGAAACGGCGTTGAAACAGAACGTAAACGCCCACACGGAGCAGCTAGAGATACAAATCCAATACGCGGAGTTGTTACTACGTGGCAGTCAAACGAATTAGAACTTAAGCGATTGCAAGAATCATATTTCACGGAACAAGACCGTAAGTTGCTTACGGTATAAATATTAGTTAAACTAATAATATAGAACAAAATAGAAGGATTCAAATGGTTCAGCTTACTCAGGATGCGAGACCAGATGGCAACAAGCCAATGGAAAAGCCAAAAGAACTAGGTCCGCTCAGGGCTTGGTCTTACTCCGCATTAAAAGTATACGAAGATTGCCCCTACCGATCGTACATTCAGAAAGTAAAGAAAATACGAGAGCCTTCAGGTGCCGCAGCAGAACGCGGCACTATGATTCACCAAGAAGCAGAAGACTACGTCAACGGTACGCTTGGCGAGTTCCCCGACTCATGCAAAAAGTTTAAAAACGAATTCGAAGAGCTGCGCGCTGGCTTTATCGATGCAAAAGTTGAGCTAGAAGGTGAATGGGGCTTTGATCTTGACTGGCAACCAGTCGGATGGATGGAAGCTGCTACATGGGCTCGCATCAAACTAGATGCACTTGTACATGAAGACGAACAATCAGCACGAGTCATCGACTACAAGACAGGCAAAAAGTGGGGCAACGAAATAGCACACAGCCAACAAGGTTTGCTATACGCCATTGGTACATTCTTTCGATTCCCACAACTCGAGTTTGTACAAGTTGAGTTCTGGTATCTCGATAAAGGTGAGACTACCAAGAAGCAATACAGCAGAGAGCAAGCTATGCAGTTCGCTCCAGGCTGGCACAAGCGAGCAGTCATAATGACTACAGCTACAGAATTTGATCCGACACCTAGCAAAGACAGTTGCAGGTGGTGTTCATACCGTAAAGGCGACCACCCCGAGTGTCATTGGGGCGTCGACTAACCAACTTACTTCCCCTCCGATGTAAGACTTTGCCCCACTAAGCGTACCCCCTTGCTTAATGGGGCTTTTTTTCGCGCATAAAAAAGTATCTAACCGACATTTTTAAGGACCAGATAATGCTCCGACTACTACTAAACGCTGTTTTGTTTTTTGAAATATTCACGTTTCTTCGGAAAATATCAGAAGAAAAAGCAGACGAACCAACCCCAATCGACGAGGACATTCAAGATGAAAGAGATAAGTGCTAGCCATGAATCACGAACCTATGGAGAACGTATCAGATTTCAAATCGAGTTTATGCACACCATGTTGGCCTCGGGCCGTGAGATCGAAGCACTAACCGCGATCAACAAAGCACTGGATCTCTGCGACGAGGTACATGAATTGGAGACAAAAGATGACCTATAAAGAGCTACTTACTGGACATATAAAGGAGATGTTTGACGATGCAAATGTACTACAAACGCGATGGGAGCGCAGTCGAATACAAGCTCGTAACCGATCCAGCAGAAGCGACAGTGTGGAGTACACACCGTTTGAAGAAGTCCGAGATCAAGATCATGACAAAGTGCGATCGGACAACAGCCGCTGAATACAGACAGGAGATCCTCGATGACATCCTTAGCCGTGAACCTAATCCCAGTAAAAAATCTGCGCCCGCCGCAGACGAGATACCTCAAAGGCGTCAAGCCGCCAAGCCTCAACATGTTAAAGCGAGGCAAACAAAACAAAAAGCTAGGCGATAAAGTATCCGTCAAGATGTGGAAAGGCATGACCATGTACTCGCTGTCACTAGAAGAGCGCGCTACGTGCCCATCTGACTGTCTGCAATGGGACAACTGCTACGGTGACAACATGCCGTTCGCTCATCGCTTTGATCACAACGACCATAACTTTATTGGGTATTTAGAGATGCAGCTCGCAGAGCTTAACGACAAGCATCCCGATGGTTTCGTCGTACGACTACATGTCCTGGGCGACTTCTACGACGGCAAGTACATCGTTCAATGGCAGTTGTGGCTACATCAATTTGAGAACCTACGCGTGTTTGGCTATACACATCACACAGCAGATTCTCAGTTAGGTAATATGATCAACAACGTAAACCGACTCCACTCAGATCGTTTCCGTATCAGATTTTCAGACGATTGGGATACAGAATTTAGCGCTCATGTTGTCGAATCAAGAGATCTAGAATACCTTGAACACGGTGTTATATGTCCAGAGCAACTCGGTAAAACAGCCAGCTGCACCACCTGCGGTTACTGCTGGTCTAGTGACCAACCAGTAGTTTTTATTGAGCATTGATATTAGTAGGACTAATAAATGATCTTAACAAAACGTGAGTTGTTACAGCTCTCACCAAAGAAAATCAAAGTGTCAGGCCACTACGGCTTTGAAGAAGAAAGCAGGCTTGCTTACTGCAAGTGCCTACCTGAATGGCGTATTGGCGACTGGCCAAATAACTGCAGAAGTTGCGGTAGAAGAATCCGCATTTGATCCTAAATATTAGCTGTGCTAATATTATTAACCATCAATGAGTGATGACCTATGTACGAACCATTCGAGCATCAAAAAGTCACGACTGACTTCATTAACAGTAACCCACGCTGCCTTATCACATCTGATCCAGGTACAGGTAAAACACGTTCCGTACTTGACGCAATCAAAGACAACGGAACACGGACACTTGTCTTAGCACCATTGTCGATCCTCGAGAGTTCATGGGGTGATGACATTGAAAAGTTCACGCCTGACCTAACGTACGTTTGCGCGTACGCCAAGAACCGTGAGAAAGCATTCCTCGGTACAGAAGATGTTGTCATTACTAATCACGACGCAGTTAAGTGGATCGCTAAGAACTACCACGTATTGTGTGGCTTCGACACATTAGTTATCGACGAGTTCACTGCGTTTAAAAACAAAGACAGCCAGCGCAGCAAAGCGTGCCGAAAAATTGCAGAAGCCTTTACAAACCGTATCGCCATGTCTGGCACCCCCAACAGCAACACAATCACGGACATATGGCACCCAACACTGATCGTTGACGATGGTGAACGTCTAGGCCATCGCTTCTACTCGTTTCGTAGCAGTGTATGTACATCTAGCTTTAATGGCTTCGCTAACGAATGGCACGACAAAGAAGATGCACAAGAGATTGTTGGTGCTGCACTAAGCGACATCAACATTAGGTACGAATTAACGGAATGTATCGACATGCCAGCACAAAGTGTTCATACCGTATACGTAACGTTGCCTAAGAAAATACAACAGCAGTACGAGCAACTGGCCGAGGACAACGTCCTATACACCGGACAGACAACAATCAACGCTGTGCATGCTGGCGCTAAAGTCAAAAAACTACTGCAACTCTGCACTGGCTCTATCTATGACGAGCATGGCACAGCCCAAGGCATACATGCAGAGCGCTACGAGCTAGTAATGCAGCTAGTTGCAGAACGTTCTCAGTCATTAGTTGCTTTCAACTGGAAGCACGAACGTGAGCAATTAACGATGCTTGCCGAAAAGATGGGCATTGCGTACGGAGTAATCGATGGATCTGTAGCAGCGTCCAAACGAAAAGAAATCGTCGACCGATTGCAAGCGGGCCAGCTGCAGGTGGTGTTTTGTCACCCCCAATCAGCAGGACACGGCCTAACCATGACCAAAGCAAAAACTGTTATCTGGGCATCACCAACTTACAACGCCGAGCACTACGTCCAATTCAACCGACGTATATACCGCGCTGGTCAAACAGAAAAAACAGAGATTATCCAAATTGCAGCCAAAGACACATGGGAAACCGATGTGTATCAAAAGCTAGAAACCAAAACTGGGAAGATGGAAAACCTTCTTTCCGTACTAAAAGACCTACACACAAACCGGAGGATCGCATCATGACCGTAGTAGCAGAACTACCGGCGTCAAGCCTAGAAAACCAAAGCATCACTGAACTAATCAACCATCGTGCCGAGATCAAAGGCCAAATGGATCAGCTGAATAGACAGCTAAAAGAATTGCGTGGAGAAGAAAAATACGTAGACGTTCTCCTGCTCAAGAAGATGGACTCAGAAGGGGTTTCAAGAACAGCAAATGAAAACGCTTCTGTGTCGATCAACGAAGACACTGTGCCCGATGTTACTGACTGGGATGCTCTCTATGAGCATGTCACAAGTACTCAGGATTTCAGCTTGCTTCAACGACGTGTGAGTTCGACTGCTTACAAAGAGCTGCTAAAGATGGGCGAAGTTGTCCCTGGCGTAGCACCTCGTAGTGTAAGACGCGTCAACTTTCGAAAACTTTAACCGTAAAACTTAACAACTGACATTTAACAAGGAACAATCGATATGGGTAGCACAGCGTTAGCAATAAAAGAAGACAACGTACCAGCACACGTAGCAGCCTCAATGGGCGCTGGCCGTGGTAACGAAAACGTAGGAGCAGAAGTACAGATACCTCGTTTGAAATTGCTGCAAAAAATGCACGACGAAGTAGACAAAAACCACCCCAAGTTTGTGAAAGGGGCAGAGGTAGGTTTGTTCTACAACACACTTACTGATCAAGTCTATTCAGACACTCTCCACATCATCAGCATCACTTTCAGCAGTGAATACACTGTCTGGAAAAATCGTGACGCAGGCGGTGGTTTACTCGGTAGTTACGGATCTGCAATTGCAGCCCAAGAAGCTATTGAGGCAACAGGCAGACCTGACGACTATACAGTGTCTCCAACACACCGACACATGTTGGTGCTTAAAGACGCTGAAACTGGCGAGCTAGAAGGTCCAGTAATCATGGACTTTGCCAACACCAAGCTCAGAGTCTCTAAGACTTGGAACAGCCAGATTGGTATGAAAGGCGGCGATCGTTTCGCTGGCTTGTGGACTATGCAGGCTGTACCGGCAAGCAACGATAAGGGGTCATGGTTAAACCTAGACGTCTCGTTCGCGGGCTGGACTAAAGAAGAAGACTACCGATTTGCTGAAGGTCTTTACGAACAGCACGGTAAATAACCATTCCTCCAGGTCAAGGGCGCGGGATTGCGTCCTGATTCAACGGATTAGCCCACCGTTGACCGAAACGGGCTACTTACTTTATGAACGAGCACAGCTTTGTACGAAGCATACATAACGCTCTGTCACCCGATGTCTACAAGTGGAAGATCCACGACACGTATACGGGAGGTGTACCCGACGCCATGTATGCGGGCCCTGCAGGTGTGCTTTTCGTTGAGTATAAATACGTCAAATCCCTACCTAAAAAAGACACAACCGCGATCCGTCATTCGTTGTCCGCGCTCCAATGTGCGTGGTTAGAGCGCATGAAAGGGTCAACCAATGTAGCACTAATATTAGGAATTGAGGATTCTGCGCTAATAATAGTTGACGAATTCACAGCTAATATATATAAATCTAGGTATGTAGAACAAA
>Ga0209092_10003959_pt1 | contig 12571 bp, 4 predicted proteins | sample FraStrMetagenome_FD_187446 | JGI IMG/M metagenome (GOLD analysis project Ga0209092, IMG submission 187446) | Marine eukaryotic phytoplankton communities from Arctic Ocean - Fram Strait ARC3M Metagenome (SPAdes) (version 2) | ecosystem: Environmental > Aquatic > Marine > Oceanic | place: Fram... | reverse complement strand
TTGGGCTCACCATTCAGCTCGGGTGCCACTGCCGCCGGTGGATGCACCTGCAAGCTTAACTTTTCCTGACAATCCAACCACTTCACCAAAATAGGAAAAGGCCATGCAGGCTGCCACCCTGCTCCCATCATTGCTTCAGGATCTGCCTCGATGAGCTCACGAATCGAGCGACCGCTGGCAGTGGTCGATTGCGCTTCAGGACGGTCGACCATTTCCCAGCTCTCGCCGATGACTTGACCTGCTGGTAAGTCATCACGACCTAGCTTGGTTTCTAAATCTGTGCCGCCCCAGACACGCTGTTGATAAATGGGTGTGAAAAGTATTGGTTTCATAGGATTACAAATAGTGGAAAAACGATTAGAGCTGAACAACTAGGGAGCATCCCCCTCGAATTGCATTATGTCTTTAAGATCCATGGGTTCGATCGGGTCTCTTACCGGTGCGGATGGATCCGGCAGCACATCATACGCGAAGGTAAAACTGACCGGGCTCTCCCCGGCGCGCCCAGTCTTGTCGGCTTTGTCGCTGATAAAGAAAAGAATGCGCCCTTCATTCATCAATGGGATGAAGCCGTTCTGCACCAGCTTCATGCGGCCTTTGTATTGCACCGCAAATTTCGTCGTCAGCGCCTCTTTCTCAGCATAGACATATTTATACTTAACACGGTGATTACTTTTCGCGGGTATCTGTAATCGCTCACCATCGATTTGAGCAAACACAGGGAAATCCGTCATATTGAAAACCGTGGCGGTATTCTTTGGGAAATCTTTGGACGCAAAGGGCATGAGTGCACCAGCGATTTTGCCGTCACGCTCGGACAGTAGTAGCAGCGCCTCGCTCAGCCCTTCCTTAAATGGCACTGAGGCAACCAGCGTGCCGACACCCGCAGCATCTTTGCGGAACAGCATCAAGGGACTCGTCGTAGTGACCGTATAAATCGAACTCACGCGGCCACGTGCGGCAGATAGCATCACCGGCTCAGATAGACTCTGCGCGGCAATATCCCGCACATCCGCATTCCATGCCAGCACTTGCAGCTTCAGAATCGTGGGTTCAGGGTCTTGAGCGTGGCTCAGCGAACTGCCAACAAATAAGAGACAGAGTAATTGTATAGAAAGCGCCTTTAGGCGCGGGCGAGCCCATCGGGATTTGCTATGAACGGTAAACATAAGATTTTGTTGAGGAAATAAAAAGATGGGACGACTCAAGGTGGAGGGCAACGCTCCGTCGTTGCCGTGCGTGGTGGTGGTGCTTTACTCACGTGGGCGGAAATGACGGAGCATTTCCCTCCAGCGGGATTTGGCGTAAATGGTAAATATGTTTTTTTGGGGGGAATTTAGTTAAGTGAGGAGGCATCAAGCCAGCGTGTGCCGACCACCACGAAGCGGCGACCGAAAGCTAGGTTCACTGTCGTGCTAGCGGGGTGCACTGAAGCCAGATCAGTTGAATCGACATAGTCCGGCATACGTTGCACCGTCATCTCCAGCAGCGCGCGCACGGTATCACCGCTCACGGGATTGCTGTGCTCGCCATAGCTGGTGATGGTAAAGGTATCCGAACGGGTGGTTAAATAAGGCCCGATGGCAGTCAGGATATCGGCCTGCGACAGACTGCCGGCAATGCCGTCGGCGGTCTTGCCGGTGAGGTGCTCAGGATGGGCAAACGGGATCTCATCGACATCAATCACGACCGCATCTTGGTCGACGTCATCATTGATCCCGCTTTGATCGATCGCGCTTTGCAGGGCACCGCTGGTGCCGAGTGCGCTGTCTTCCAAGCGGCGATTGACGAATTCCGCCAGCGAGCGGAACGGGCCGCGCAGCTTGACTTGCTCGACGATTGCCTCAGCAAGTAGTTGTAACTGTGTGTCCACATTCGGGTCGGCGCCTGCAGTCGTGCCCACCTCGCTGAAGCCTGTCCAAGGATCGCCCTGCTTGCTTAGATCATTAGAAAAGAAGCGGAAGAACGGCGATTCGAGCGGAGTGCCACTTCCGGAGAAGCGATTATGATTACCGGCCAGCAATGCCTTCCAGGCATCGACGGAGGTCGAGTTGACATTAAACGCGCCTTGGATCAGCAAGTTGGCTGCTGCTTGATCGGCATTCTGTAGCTCGATAAGGCTGGCGCCTACCAGCGGCTGGAGCCGTGGATTCGGTAGCGGCGTGCCTGCATCGAGATCGCCCTGCGTGAGTTGCGCCGTCGTCGAGAAGAAATAGCTATCCCACAGCGCATCGTTTAACACGTAGGACAAATCAATGGTCGTATAATCCACCAGCCCCTCAATCTTTTCATTTGGATCTAACCATGAAACCACACCGGCACCGGCTTCGAAGATTTCATCGGGTTCAATGTGCGGGGACTGCAGCGAATTACCAATCGCATAACCAGCCTCGTCGAAATAATCCGACACCTGAAAGTGCTGCAATTGCCCGAGCGAATACAGGCCGGTCGCATCCGAGGGCACATCATATAGAATCATCGTGTCGGCCACCGGGTTGCGCAGGCCTCCACCGATACGGACTTTTTCATTTTGCGATCCGTAAGTATCCAACACGACACTATTCGGATCATCTATTAGACCCACAATGGGCTCGTAGAAGTAACTCGGCGTAGGCTCCAAATTGGCCTCATCCTCAGCTCGACCGCCTGCCGCGCGTGTCAACAAATCCGCGCGCTCCATGGTTTTTGCACGCGGGTTGAAGTATTTATACGGATTGTATGCCATGCCCGGCGGAGGCGACAGCGGACTGTAGGCGACCGCAGTCCAGGCCACACTATTAGTGGCAGTCGCTGACACCGGGTGCAAATCATCATAGTAGACAGGCGTGCTTTGCGGATCGCTGTAGTCGTCCACAAAGTCATGCGGAATACGCCCCGTCATCTGATAAATGCGATCTTGGAAATCTGCCCTCGAGCGGCGTTGCGGTGTGGCCATCCGCTTATCCCCCTTCATATTTACGATGAGATCCTGAATAAACAGCGGCGGCGCATCTTCCCCTCTATTATCCGATACCGATTCATCCACGCAGAGGATGGCATCCATGAATCCGACATGGTCTGCAGCCGTCGAGTCGTCCCAGACATGAATCTGGAAAGAATCCGGGTTACCCGCCGACGGGGGGGTATTAATCCCCGAGTAGCTGACGCTGGGATCGTCCCAAGCCAGTAATTTCAAGTTCGGGCTGACCGGATATTTAAAGAAGGTGAATTTTTTACCTGGGGTCAGGCTCTGATTGGCCGGGCTCATGCGCCAAAAGGGAGTGCGGGATTGTGAGGGCATGAACAGAATCGCCTCACCGGGGCCGATTACTGGAGATTCGACTCGGAAGCGCGGACTTCCCGGACGATAAGCGCTACTCGCATTTGGCCAGCCAGAGGGCTCGCCAGCACGTGCCCGCTCGATATCATCTCTTACATTCGGGTTCCCAAAGATGTAGCCGTTAGGTATAGGGAAGTGCAACGACCGATGCGACGCCCCACCCACACCATCTGGATTAGCCCAAGAGTAACCATAATTGAAATTCGCGATGGCGATTCCCGAGCGGATGATCTGAGGAGACCCCGTCTTCCCTTCGCTCGCGAGCCTCGGGGAGAGACCAAAATAGTTGAGCATATAGGTGTGCGCAGCCAACGGCACGTTGTAGGGATTGTGCAGCACCACCGTTGGCTGGTAGAGGCATTCGATTCTCCGGTCCACGTCTTGCGTGCCAATGGCTATCCCAAAACTGAACATCGCAATGGTCGGGCTGATGCCCGACATATCCGCAGTGCCCGGTGTCGGCGTCAGCACTCCTACTCCACCGGCGGCGAATACATCCTTCAAATCGTAAAATGCCTTCAGTCGCCCCCAGGTCGGCGACTTCGTGGTGTAATTGTCTTCGGGGATATCATAGTCGGGGTCAGTGAAATCGACCCATGCAGTCGTGTCGCCATCCACTACGGTTTCCAGCTTGCTGGTCAGGTCGGTTCTGAGGCCGCCATCGCGGGCATTGGTCAATAGCCCGAAATTACCTGCGCCCAGCGCCGCTGCGCTGGCTTCGAGCTGCGTGGCATCCACGCCGTTGATCAGTGGCAATTGAGAGAGCCCACTCACCTTCGCCAGATCGGGATCGCTGGGATCCAAGTCCGGGCTGTTAAAGCCCAGCGCGGGTAAACTATAGTGCCCACCCAGCACTTCAGCGCCTTCAATACTCGCGGGCAATGGATCGACCGTCGGCAGCGCAATCCCCACATCCGCTTTTTCCTGCTGACCGGAGACCCAATAAGCGAAGCCATCACTTTTGTCGTCCGCATCCATATAAACAATGGGCGCCTCGACATAATCAGCGGCATTGGCACTATTCGCAAAAGGGCTGGGAGGGAAACGGACACTGGGCTGCGCCAACGCGGTAATGGGATCGAGCAGGTTGGTGCTGATTTTACCCTGATTGCCACTGATCAGCCAGGTCTCCAACTCTTTGGTCTGAGTCACTTCATCATAGCTCCACACACCCATCCACTGCGGGTGCAGCACACCATCGATGATATCCGGAGTGGTCGCATTGGTATCTTTGATCCCCGCACTGGCGGTGCTGCGCTGGTCGACACCGCAATGCTGCTGTAATTCCCCCAGCGCAGTGAGCGCACCGGTGAGTGCATTCTGCTGCGCAATTAAGCGCGTCTTGGCGATTTCGGCGCTGGTCGTCTCGACCTGCACCAGCGTGGTCATCGACAGTAACAGCAGCAGGACGAATGCCATCAGGCTCAGCGCAATGACCAGCGCGAAGCCATGCTGAGAGTGAACACTGCGCGATTGATGCGGAAAGATGTGATTCGAATTCATTGACAGGAGTTTGATCTGGGGAGGTCAGTGTGCATCAAGCGAGATCCATATTATCTACAGGTGCTTTAATTGCAAACAAAGTGCATTTCCAAAGCGCGCGTTGCCATGCACACCCTCATTTTATTGCACATGATTACACCTAGGGTCAACTACAGATTTCCCAAAAAGGGAGAAGTCCAGCGCCTATGCAAACTTGCGACTCGTTCGTTGCCATTGCCTTAGTTGGATCCAATCAGAGACATTTCCGAGGAGCCCGTGACTGATGGAATGAACGCTCAACATGAAACTTTAAACGTTCAACGCACAAGGATGAGCGTTTTAACTTGGACGTTGAGCGTTGACGGAGGTCTGCCGGAGATGGCGTAGCAATGTTGAGCGTTCACACCCAAGGGCATGAAACTGTGCAATTTTAATGGCCCCGATTGCTTGGTAAATGCCTGATTCAACGCCTTTTAGCGTGTGTCATGCCCTTTGGGTGCGTCACACTAGGCGGTTAACGATTGAGCACTAAAGAGTTAAGCTACAAATTGCATTGGCTGAGGCTCGGCAAAACCCCTCCGTCTCGGCCCTTCGACAGGCTCAGGGTGGTGAGATTGTCGAACCCACAGACCGAGCCACCTCCCCTTAGCAGGCATATTCTTATACATATATTTAGATAGTCTAATTCACGTTGGCTAGACCGATTAAAGCCATATTTAATGCTCTCCTCCGGTTCAGAGGAACGGTCGGCTCTTCCCTTGTGGCAGTAAACCGCTCAGACACAGACCCAGCAGAGCTGGGAACCGCTTATTTACGCTTATGTAACGCTTATCCAGCACGACGTAAATTCTCATCATAAGCGTAACGGAGTGCGAGCAGCACGGAGATGGTAAACCAAAGGTTTGCCCTGAGTCAGCGAAGGGTGACGAGAGCGGGTGCCCTTTGGGCGAGCGAGGAACATATTAGCGAAGATAAGCGGTCGTCGGCTATGCCGGCTCTCAGAATCATTCGTCCTAAAATGAAAATACATAAGTCGGATTGGCAGATATTGGTGACATGATCTGCCCCATACATGATTTTTTTTTACCACCCGCTGCGCTAGAGGACACAGAGCACAGAGCTTGAGGTATAAGCTGATCTTTGAAACACGTCAGATTGGCTCGGTGCTTATCATGCCCTTGGGTGCTCTGTGTCCTCTAGTGACCGAAGGGAACGGGTGGTTAAAACTTGCTACGCCATCTCCGGCAGACCTCCGTCTGGGTTCTTTTTCTTTGTTGTCCGTAGGCATTCTGTTTGCCGCATTGACTGCAATGAATCCGGTGGACACCTCGCTCAGTTTACCTGCCATTGATATAGCTAGCGTAAATTAACATAGATAAAGATATGTAGAAGGATATGCTGCCAAGGGGAGGTGGCTCGGTCTGCCGAGACGGAGGGGTTTTCGCGGTCATTTGCGTTACGCTGCTAATAATGCTTAGGCTCGGCGGAGAACCCTTCCGTCTCGCCTGCCCTGAGCTTGTCGAAGGTGCTCCGCGATCCACCTTCCCTTAGCAGGGAAGGAGTTTTTTTACCGTCAACTTCTAGACCCAAGACTTATGTATAAGGATATGCCTTAGCAGCCGTCTTCGCTCTAACCGAGCTACGCCGAGCCAAGGGGGAGGAGTTTAATTAGTGCATTAATGACGTTAATTTGAGGATACGGGATATTGAGGACACCAGAGCTGAAGGCACCGGAAACGTGGGTGTCCTTAAATTTCCGACATTGACAATGTATCGCATTTGCGACACACAATAGAGCATGAGTAAAACTGAAGAAATCAGGGCTAGGATCGATCCATCACTCAAGCATGAGGCTGAAAATATTCTGGAACAAGTTGGCGTGACTGCCAGCGAAGCCATCAGGCAGTTATACCGCCAAATAGTTAATAACAATGGTATTCCTTATGAACTAAGATTACCAAACAGAACGACTATTAAGACGCTTGATGATAGCGCAAAGGGCATTGGTGTTAAACGTTTTTCAAATATGGATGAAATGCTGGAAGACTTAGAGAAATAAATGCGATCCGTAGAGTATTCAAATAGGTTTAAAAGGGATTATAAACGCATGAAGAAACGCGGGAAAGATCTTTTAAAACTAACCACTATAATGAAATGGCTTGAAGATAACACTCCCCTCCCCGAATCGATGCATGATCATTCGCTAATAGGTAACTGGAGCGGGACAAGGGAATGCCACATAGAGCCTGACTGGCTATTAATTTATTCCCTCGCAGATAATGACTGCTGCGTTCGACTCGAAAGAACTGGCTCACACAGTGACTTGTTCCAAATGTGAGGAAAAGCGACATGAGGGGAATGGCACGAACAAGGCGCGAATCTGTATGCGTCCTAATCTTACTCATACTCTTAATCCTAATCTTAAGGTATTGTTATTGAGTGATTTGAGGACTCGAAGAGGTGATTGAGAGTAAGATTAGGATTAAGAATCCGTCTTCACCCCTTAAGTTCGTGCCATTCCGACATGAGGGGAATGGTACGGACTTAAGAGTCTTTAACGAGAGTAGAAGCGTTCTTCCAGCCGCTTTCATGTAGAGGCAAGCGGCTGGAAGCACGCTTCTACTTTGGCTTAAGTTCGTGCCATTCCGACAGGAGGGGGAATGACAGGACACCCATTTGTCTGTGCTGCGAAGGAAAAACAACGGCACGCGACGACAGGAAGGCACTGCGCCTCCGGGAAAAATAGATCAGGCTAGGGGGCGAGCTCGATCTCCACACGAATAAACTGTCGGTCTTCCACATCCGTCGGAATCCGGTTCGTGACCGCATTGTATCCCGGCACTTCCGAAGCGCCGCGTCCGACTTCATAACCACTGCCGTCTGCCCAATTGGTGTTCATCAGATCGGTTGTCACGGTGATAATCGAATTCAACCCGCGGGTCGCGGCATCAGCGCGCTCGAAGTAGACATACTCGATATAGTTGGTGCCGCCGTCGGTCACCTGCGACTGGATCGGTGTGTTGCCCTGATCGTTACTGTCGGACGGATCACCGCCGAATGCATATTCAGCCAGGTTGACGAGCCGGTCGCCATCGGCATCGTCCTGCAGGTTGATATCGGTACCCATGCCGACGGGATAGTCATTCAACCACTGATTCCAGAACTCCAACGGCGCGCTGTACTCAAAGGCGCCCAGATCCGGAGCGGAACCGGAATAATACGGGATAACTCCGACAAGGGTCGTGGTTCCGGCATCGATCAGATCGCTGCCGGTGACTAGGTGCGCGTAATCGACCTCGGGCAGACTGCCATCTGCCTGCCGGGGTTGCGTGAGTTGCGCGTAGGAGAGACTCTTGAAATCATCCGCGGCCACCGTCACTGGCAGTGTCCAATAGTTGTCGGTGATGTCGTTGTCGCTGCTGCTTCCCAGGTCACTCACTTCGGTGTCTCCGCCGAAGCCGAGATTGTTCTTCATATAGTGATCGAAACCGGGAACATCGTTTCCTGCAGCAGTGGCATCCAGGTTGTTGAGCATATTGTAATTCGTGCCGTTGCTGATTGCCGTATTGCCAATCCAGTCCAATCCGCCGGTATGGTGATTGGCATAAAAGCCGCGGCTGTTTTCTACGGCCAGGCAGTAGAGAATGCGGTTTCGCGGAACGGGTGTTGGATAGAATCCACCGCCGACCCCATACCCCCCGGCCTTGAACCCGGTGCTGTCGCCAATCTTGCTCGACGTCGACTCGTGATCATACCCGTTATACATCGCCCAACAGTTCGATATCACCACCGCCGCGTCGTTATTAATCAGGTCGAATCCATCGTCGCTGTTGAACCAGGCTCGGCAACCAATGAATGTATTTCCAGTGTCGGTGGTCCGATTTGTGTGCGCACCAAAGCCATCGATATTGCCGTGCGATAACCCGTCCAGCCCCTTGTTGTTGTAGGCGTCGCAATTGATCACCAGATTGCCACCGCCGCTGGTCAGATACCAGCCGATCCCCATGCCGTCGTGCATGGAGAGCCGTTCGAAACGGTTGTTGTTACCGCCGACGATACGAAAACATTCGGATTGGGTATTGTTCGCCTCGCCTGCGGCGATGGTGACCTGCACCCCCACCACCTCGAAACCCTCGAACACGCAATTGTCCGCCTCGACAAGGAAGGCCGTCACACGCCGCCCGACAGGCTGTACGGGCGAAAAATCAAATATGGGGGTTTCTCCCTGGTAGGCAATGTAGCTGATGCCGTTCTTGGTGATGTGGTTCACACTATCCCATGCAGAGAAGCTGTAGGTGACATCTGAAGTCTCCAGATAATAGGTGCCGCCGCGTAGGTAGACCGTGTCACCGGAAGACGCCACCGATTGCGCTTTCGTGATCGTTTCATACGGATTGGCGATCGAACCGTCCCCGCTAACATCCGATCCGTTCGGTGCGATAAAGTGTTCCGCCGCCGTATATACATCCGTTGTCGCACTGGCAGGAGACGAGTAGGCCGTCTCCAAGTGGCTCAGGCCGCGAGCCTTGACCTTGTAGGTATACTGCGTGCCGGGACTGAGGAGGGTGTCGACATACGTTGGACTGGTCTGCCAGAGGCTGTCATGGCCGCCTGGTGTTTCACAGTCAAAGTAGTATTCCACGCCGCCGAAACCATAAGCTGTAGCAGTCGTCGCGGTTATCGTGATCGAAGTTTCGCCCGTAGCCGCAGGTGGACTTGACCAGGTCATCGTGCTTGGCGTAGGAGGCGCCATATCAGAGCCCATGTAGAATGTGGTGTAATTACTGTTCTGGTAGCCATTTGCCGAACTGGAAACGTCATTCCTGAAGATCGGATCCTGCATAAGCGTATAGAAGCGTTTGCTGGTTACTGTTATCGCAGTACCTATCTTGATCTTATGATTAGTGGCGTCGTAATAGAGCATCTCTTCACGCCAGTCGCCTACAACATCAGCTACGGCAATTGGATCGCAGGTGCCAATTCTGGTGACCGAATCAGTCGTGTAATTCCACGAGAACATTCTTATGCCCTGGCTAATTTCGCGAAGCAGATCAGTGCCCCACCAATATGCCCTGTCACAAACAAAGCTGTTTGCATTGGTAGGACGTTCGGCTACGTAGGTACCCGTGGCGTCATGTAAATCTCCGGCGGCTGTAGATGACCAGCATTCCAAGCCGTCGTATCCCGGATCAATATCGGCAACCAAACCTCTGCCGACATCGCCATAGGAGTCATCTCCCACGCCATAGATGAGAGTTCCATCGCTGGCATCTCGTAAGTTCAGCGGGTTCTCATACTGGGAGGGATCTTCCTGGACAGACCAGATTTCCAGTCCGGGCCGGTCCGGATCGATGTCGGTGAGCTGCAGCCTGTCACCGTGATACTCGCCGGTATCCCACAGCGTTGTGCCGTCATCGTCGATACAGATGGAACCGTGGATGATCTCTTCTTTGCCGTCACCATCAACGTCACCGGTGCGGATCTGTTGAAACCCGCCGCCCTCGTCGCCGGCTCTGGTCCATGTCCATTGCTTCGTTAGTGTATTATCCTGAGCAAGGGTCCATGCTTCGACGACCATTTTTTGGTACAACCCACGCATGACAAGCAGGCTGGGATGGATCCCGTCGAGATATGCGATACCGAGCATCTGTCGATTGACACGGTTGCCGTAGCTGTCGCCCCAATCGCTGACAGCGCCGCGAGCGATCCAGTCTTCCTGAGCTCGTACAGTACCAGTTTCACCATCATAAATAGTGAAGTACTCGTCACCGGTCAGTAAGTAGCCAGCGCCATTTCGCGAAATCGCGGACGCAGGCGCGGTCTTTGTAATGACTTCGGCTTTGCCGTCGCCGTCAAGGTCGTAGACAAGCATAGGTGACCACCAGATTCCCTGGGTGATATTGGGCCCGAGATCAACTTCCCACTTAAAGGTCCCGTCACTGTCATAGACAGCGATCTTGTAGTCGTCCTGAGTACCTATCGTGCCAACACCCGGGTCATATAATCCAAGCGGGTGTTTGACGACGTAGTCAAGCTTGCCGTCACCATCGAGATCGCCAACGGCCATTTTGTCGACGGTATCTGACCTGCCGCCAGCTGCCGAAAATGGAATGGCCAGATAAACGGCAGGATCCTCTGCTGAAGAGCCCGGGTCTATTTCCACATTATCCGAATCTGCCGCCAAAACGAACGTACTGGCGACGCCTTCCATTTCGTCAGAAACAGGATAAACAGGGTAAATGTCATACGTGTTTTCTATGGTAAGATTTGAATCCGCATCCAGGTAGTTGGTACTGCCCGTAATCGGGGCACTGGTCAACTTTACGCCATTGCGATAAACATTAAACCCAAACTCGGGACCGGAGGGATCCGACTTGAACATTCGCCAGCCGAGATAAACGTTGCCGTCACCGATATTCATTGCAACCAGACCGCGATCGAGTTGCTCCATGTAACGGTCGAACGTCTTGAATTTGTAAAGGGGCGAAACCTCAGATGGAACGGTCGTACTGATCGCACTGTCGTATACCGCTACCTGCCAGTAATAAACCGTATCCAACTCAAGCGGGTCGCCGCCTGTAACCGTAGCCGGATCGACCTCTTCAACCGCCTGGCCGTCTACGATCAGTGTATTGCCAGCATCGCCGGCATCCAAAAAGCCGTTACTGTCAAGGACAGGAGCGGTACCCATCACCACATCGCACGTGATCGTGCCAGTGCCTGCGGGCAATTTCCACTGAAGCAAGTCAAGGTTAACATGTACGCTCGACGAGCTTGAGACCGGAAGCGGTCTAAAAGAATCGCCGGCAAAGGCCGTTGTTGTCGCACTGGCAGAAGACGATACGGTACCGACATTCGGCGTAGCTGCACTGTCACGCATCTGAACCGTATAGGTGTACTGCGTATTTGCATCCAAACCCCCATCGGTGAAACTAGGCGACGTCTGCCAGCCGCTGTCATCACCGCCCGGATTTCCGCTGGTCTCGGCGAAGTAGTACCAGACCGGACTGGCATCTGTTCCCGTTGTCGCCGTCATGCTGATCGCTGTGCCGTCGGCACTTGGAGCAGACAAAAATGCTGCCGGACTCGGAGTCGGCGGATCGAGATCCAGCGAGATCTTAGTGCCCGTGGCGCCCGCATTTTCGATAGTAAACCCACTCAAATCTGTCACATTGACTCCATCAATCTGAACATCACCAACGGTGAAATTATCCGCCCAGTAATCACGAGCATCTGTGCCATTTGTACTAATCAGCGTAGCGATGGTAAAGCTTGCTTGAGAACCGCTTTCAAAGTTCAGGACCGCCCTTCTCAGCTCATCGTTGCCGGCAGTGCCGCTAGTATTATCATCTGCTTGGGCGAGGTTGAATTCCCCTGTTCCGCCAGCCAGCATATTCAAAGTAAAGTTTGCGTTCGTTATAGAGCCTACGTCCATTCTGCCATGGAGGATATGAATATTGTTTTTGCTAGTGCTAGTACCAGCCAATTGACCGACTTTCACATAACCGTTTAGCAAAGCTAAATCATTGGTATTACCAGCAGCAGGGTAGCTGTCCCACATCGTCATTTGGTTCGTAATATCCAAGTTTTTATAAGCAAAGTCCGTATTCGAGGCATCATCAATCTCAAGGACACTGCCGCTGGGGACTAAAGTGGATATGGATTGGACTCCACCACGCATAGTAAAACCACTCTGACTGAATTGCCCGCCTTCAATACGTATCTTAGTACCATACCATAAAGACCCCAGATCAGCTCCAGTGCCACTGT
>Ga0209092_10003958_pt1 | contig 12572 bp, 11 predicted proteins | sample FraStrMetagenome_FD_187446 | JGI IMG/M metagenome (GOLD analysis project Ga0209092, IMG submission 187446) | Marine eukaryotic phytoplankton communities from Arctic Ocean - Fram Strait ARC3M Metagenome (SPAdes) (version 2) | ecosystem: Environmental > Aquatic > Marine > Oceanic | place: Fram... | reverse complement strand
AAGTGTGTAGCGTATACTTGGCAGAAACGTCTCTTCCCAATGCTCGCGAACAGTGGGGTGTGTATGCTGGGAAAGAATTTGTCTTGGGAGACCGTTTGGTACGTTGTGTTGCTGAAGTGTATAAATTTTGTTTCGGTGTTATGAAAAACGTGTATTCAGATGTGTATGTGTTCGAGGCCTTCCTTTTTACTAACGAGTCCCGCGTCTTACTTTTCTTCTTCTTCTTCTTCTCTTGATAATAATGATAATGATGATAGCCCAGCGGTGGTTTGGCTATTCAGATTATTGATTTTACAAAGAAGTTTATGGAACAAATGGTAGCAGAACATACAGTCAGTCCAAAAACGGTCGGTGGTGACATGGAAGGTTATGGCGTGGGTACGATTCTCCCTGGAATAACGAATTTGATAAATTATCATTCGGTTTTGCATAATGTAGTAATTGGAGGCGCAACCCAAGATTCGATTTTGGATAGATACAGTGATCCCGGGGCTGGGGCTTTTACTTCTTACCATGATACTCCTGTTTATGCTACCAGACCAATAAAAAAGGGTGAAGAGTTGTTCCTGCGCGTTGGTAATGATTGGTTCGTGAACAAGGAACTTCCGCGAGAAGGCGATTACAATTTAGTTGACAATGTTATGAAAGGAGTAATGAATCTTCTTAATTCGAATCCTACAACACCGGAGACCGTTTTGCGAGATATTTTGAGAAGGATTCGGCGGGAAATTCTCACCTCAGAGGCGTGGGCAGACAAACCATATCTTGCAACAATGATACCAAAATCTATTGATGGATTAAAGGACGTTGTCACTCGTGGATCTGCACGAGCCGAATTGATAGATCGACATTTCACGGAGGAAGATTCATTTTATCAAAATGGATATTGCCTAGATAATATTGTGGCGGGTCGCAGTAACATCGCACAAGCTGGACGAGGTGCATTTGCCCATCGAAGTCTTAAAGAGGGTCAAGTGATTGTTCCTGTTCCTCTTTTGCACTTTTCAAACGAGGACGATTTAAGTATGCATGAAGGTAACGATCGAAAAGATTTGCTTTTAAATTACTGTTTTGGTCACGAAAAATCAAGCCTGCTCCTGTGTCCACTGACATCTGCAAGCTTAGTCAACCATTCGAATAGCCCCAATGCCAAAATAGTTTGGGCAGAGGAGGAATCTTTTAGAGACTATGATTGGCGTTCAGCAACAATTGATGAGTTGCATAATACATACTCCTCTGTCTTAATGTTCAATCTGATCGCAACCCGCGATATAGAAAAAGGGGATGAGGTACTTGGACTACATTGTTTTTCTCTTGTGACTTTTATTTTTAACACTTATTCAACTTCATCGTTCGTCAACAGATTTTTATCGATTATGGAAGAGATTGGGAACGTGCATGGAATACTCATGTTGCTCATTGGAAGCCTCCAGAACCCCCTAAATCTTCGAACTTCAAGTACATACCGTCGTCACAACTAAATGCCGAAAAAGCAAAGATATACGTTGACGTGGTCAAGGAATATCCCAATCACCTGTATCTATGTCGAGTTGAACCGAACACAGAGATAGAACCAGAAACGGCTGACATTCCCGTAACAGATTACGATTCAAACCCTTCCATAAACCCAGAGAATTGGGCTGATCATCTTCAAGTTATATTCGACCGAGGACAGATGGATCACTGGTGAGAATGAAATTTAGACTGATTATAAATTTTACGTAAAGCTGCTCCTCACTTTTTTGTTTGATAGGTGGCCATGCGATGTTGTTGAGGCTGACGAAAACAACGAAATTTTTGTGACGAAAATATATGAGAAATTAGTTGAATTAGACCAGAACGGATATTTGGTTACAGCCGGTAGAGTTGTTCGTCTTGTTAAAAATACTCCTCGACATGCCATCCAGTTTGTCGACAGACCTTATCACTCTGATCAACACTTGGAAAGTAAGTGATATATATCGACAAGTACTGTGAACATGTCTGTCTAATGTTACGATTTAAAAAAGGGGCCTTCAGACAAAAAATAGGAATACCGAGTGACATTTTCCCGCTCCATTGGAGAACCGATTACGTCGATGGTAACATAATGAACAATAGCTGGAATAAAGAAAACTGGGATCCTGTTGACGAATCTACAGAAAATGAACATTCAGAAAGTCTACGTGCCGCCCGATGTGGTTTATACTATGCACCTAGTACTATCACCGCTGCAGGAAAAGGTATATATGTAGGCGTTGATGTTAAAGCACAGGTAAATGTTGAATCAGCAATACCTCCAATTGTTATTCCTGATATCAATTGGAATACTACTGATGAAACAATCCGATGGGATGCACATGATTACACTTGGGACGGATCTGCGTACGGAGCCGAGTTTGAGTGTACTAGGAGTGGGAAACATGACTCACAAGTTCTGGCAGTAGATATTGGTATGATGGCAAACTTTCACCCAGGTAAGTTTCACTTTAGTTACTTCACGTGAAGACTTTACCACTTACGCGGAAAATAGGGCTGGTAAATTCTTTTTTGGGCCCATCTTCTTTTTCTCCACTGTATGAGCGCAACCGAAACCCTGGCTCTGGCGCATCTAGTGATTATTTTCAACACACCTTCAAAGCAAATAGAGACATAAAAATGGGAAGCGAAGTTTTCATATCATATGGGGAAACATGGTAGGTTGATGATTTTTTTTGCAATTTTAGTGACAACTTTGATCAGTTGATTGGAATCTGCTTGCATTCCTTGATAGGTTTGAACACAGAGAACATCTTCGTAACATCCCTCTACTTAGGCATTACCATGAAGCAAATGTAATTGCGTCATCCGTAATTGCGTTGGCAACTGGTCCGCGTGTGACAGGCTTAAGTCCTGATGTAATTGAGCAACTTTGGGATGTTGTGAAACGCGTTGTGGTTGCGGACAGAACATCAACAGTAGTGGATCGTCACAAAACTTACGACGATCTCATGCATATATTAGTTCGAAAGGGTACGGAGGAGCTCGAAACTAATCGACGTTCCTTAGAATGGTTAGAAGAACATGGTAAGAAAACATTATCTGGTCAAAATTCTACAGAATCTTACTCAATGTTTATATATCTTGTGTCTGATGTCGATAAAGGAGAATGTATTGATCACATCTATGTTCAAGACAGCACATTGGAACACGCAACTCGTGGTGCTTTCGCAAGGCGATATATTGCGAAAGGAGATGTGATTATATCAAGCCCAATGTTGAATAATTGGGGTCGTCAACGTCTAAATATGTTTACAAATCGCACGGGAGTCGAGGGCGAAAGTAACGGAAAACAACTCATTTACAATTATGTATTCGGTCATCCTGATAGCAACATTCTCATGTTTCCAGTCACCCGCGCAATTACTATCAACCACAAAAGCAATAGGACAAAGTATAATGATGACGGCTCAAAAAATCTTGGTCCGAATGCATTCTTGCGGTGGTCAAAGAGCAATAGGAAGACGCAATACTATCTTCGCAGACACATTTCAGATCTTCGTCAGGTACGGCTAATCATTGCTTATTTGCGTCAAGCTGAGTTCTAACCTAGCGATTTTTTCAATTCCCAAAGGAAAAGTATGCGACGATAATTATGGAATTCGTCGCCTCACGTGATATTAATCCAGATGAAGAAATATTTATAGATTATGGCATTGATTGGGAAAAAGCATGGAATGCCCATATGACTAATTTTTATGAAAAAGAGTATGGGAAAGTGCAGTTTTCGTCAAAGTCTTTGGTGGATATAAATGGTGACAAAATGAACAAAGATTATCACCAATGGACCGACAATTACTTTAATGTCTGTATGACAAGGAAAATACCTGACCACGACACAGATGAGTGGATAGAAATATTGCCAAATGACCAGGGGTCGTTTGGCGTAAATTATGAACATGTTGGCTACGATCTTATGCGCGATGGAATTTCATGGTGTCCTTGCATTATTTTAAATATCAACGATGAAATCCATATGGACGTTGCAATTTTTGCTGTGTCTACAGAAAATACTTCACAGCGATTTATCCGTCGTGTTCGCTATGTACACAATCAATATGTAGAATTTAGGCCGATGCCAGCAAGATCGGATCAGCATTGGACAGGCGCGTTCAGGTAAGATTTGATTTCTTTTGTGTTCAACCACTTTAATCTCTCTTAACTAAAATTCATTAACAGACATGAAATCGGAATTCCAGATGAAATTTTTCCGGAATTATGGAAAGATATATCTCTTGAAGACCTAGTACCGTCGTCGCTCTCGTCCAAATAAATCGCGTTGTAGTTAATAACTATAATTACTACAGTCTAGTTAATTGTTAAGAGAAACAAGTGCATTCTATTGACACACTCGTTGGTTTAACCAACACAGGAAAGATTTGATTTCCGTGGAGGACGATATTTTACCCTCCTTTTACTAAAGGAACAAACAATGAGTAACAGCTAAAATTGGCAGGTATTATTCTACAGCTAGCTTGTAAACAACTATTCATTAAATTTTCCTCTCGTGTGAGCAAATTTAATCTCAATTGTCGTATTTATATTATTTAAATCCCTGGACTTATTCCCATGGCAACTAAATCTTGTTGTTGCTTCATTTGTAGCATTGCCAATGCACGCCCCACAACCGAATCTTGAGAATGTTTTTCGAGTGACTTTTTAAACACATCTGCATCTATTCCGATTTCTTTCAACGCCGCATCACCTGCGTCGTTAGCAGTAGCAGCAAACCTATTTTGTAATTTTTGTGAAACAGATGGATCTGAAACATCCAAACCATCTTCCTTAAATTCATTAACCAAATCTCTCATGCAACCCGTCAACCCTTCAAAATAAACTTCTGCCGCCTCGACAACTTTACTTGCCGATAACAAGTCCTTATCCGGAATAGAAGAGCTACTCTCGTTATCACCCGCTACTGTTGTATATAACTTTCTAAATCTCTCTACGGACCGTTGAACGGCAGGAAAATCCTCCGATCTTGCCAGATACGCCTCCATTGCCTCCTGCATGCAATCCTCATCCACCTTCATCTCATCCAACAATTTTTGTTGTTTAATACCCAAACCACGTTCGAACTCGGCGGCGAGCAATTTCTTCAGCTGATCCTCCGGAATTCTCTGACCAGCTGCCTGAATTTGAGCAATTTGCTGAGAAAGATTAGCGAGTACCGATTGCATCTGAACAAAGAGTTGATCGAAGAATTTGCATACAAGGTCCGGTGTAATTATTTCATCATCTGATAAATTGTCTGCGGCAAAATGGGAGGTCTTCGAGAAAAATTGAGAGTAAATCAAGTACGTCGCGGTCACAGCGGCTGACGCAACGAGTATAGCATTGGATCTGCTCGCCATGGTCTTCCCTTCTTGCTCCCTATGGATTTGTTTTATATTTTTTACGTGTTTCGTGTTTTGGTTGATGGTCGCCAAGTGTTGTATGTACATATTAGTTTCATGAGAACAGATATACGAAATTACGTTTTTCAAATAGTTTTCACATGTCAATCAAAAAAATTTCCTGACACCTGAAATTTCACAACATCGTTAAGTTTAGGTTTCGAGTAAGGGTAAGCAATACGACGTGTAATAAGGCGTCACAAGAATGATATTTAAACTGAGGTTTCTAGGATAGCTCAGGAGCACTGACGAGAATTCTGTTAGAATTTAAGTTTATAGGAACGGAAAGGCGTTCAAAGTTTTGTCTCGAGAATTGGCAAAAACAATGTCAATGAAATACAAGTATTACAGTTTTTCAAAAGATAATTTTGATTATCAAATTGAAATCTTATCAATAATAACGACGTAGCAGTGGAAAGATGTCGGAAGATTTTGTTGGGCAAAAGCAATTCCGGTATTGTTAATTTTATATATGTAACTATCATGATTAGTAGCGTCTGAGAACCTAAGATAAAATTATTAATTATTGTCGTTTAGAGTGGGAAAGACTGTCTAGTTGACAGAGCGTCGATAACACTGAGTCCTTACGCGTCGTTAGTAATTGGTTTGTAGCCAGGTTAGTGCGCATGTAAATTTGAATAATTTACGAGAGTTTCGATGTTTGCTGAATTTATACGAGGCATTTAGGATTTAGCGCCTTAAGAGATAGCTTTCAATACGAATCTGGATGGTAATTCTGGTACCAGATAAATTTGGCTCTAAAATGCCCAGAATGTTGATTCAACGAAATATTCATAAAATTACAATTGAAAGTGTATTTATCGTCAGAGAAAAGCTAATTTGATAGCAAGAGTTGGGTCTTCAGAGGATAGACACAAAACGGAGGTCGTCCTGACAAATCCTTGACAGGTTTGAAATCATTGAGTTAAAAGAAATAAAAAATTTATAAAGTACATGTATGTTTGGCGACTTGCTTGCGATTCATTTATGCGTAGCCTGGAGCTGAGAAGTGCTATGAGGACGGATATTTGAAACTTTTAATCCAAAACTGTCTTTATCGTACAGATGCACCGCTGTGAAAATACTCCATAAAAAGTAATTACCGGTACATTTGTCATTTGTCCCCGTCTCAAAGTATGAATTCTTATCTCACAACATGCTAAACAACAAGCAACACACAAACATAGGATCTCGACTTATCTGAAGCATAGAAGCAGTGTAATTTATTCATAACCCCTTACGTGCAAACGTAGATATGTCTAAAGTAAATAGAAACGCTAAATTCGGCGTGAAGTTTTCATTTCTATATATTATATATATATATACATATGCCGGTATATGATCGTCTATCTTACAAGTCTCAAGAGATCTCATAACATTCTTCAATCATATGTTGACCTTATGATTTTTGTTACTCAAGACAAGATAATGGGAATTTGTCCTGAAGAAAAACGAAATGGTCGTCTCATGTTTGAACAAAGCTTCGTTCTATACCACGTCTTGCCATTGTAAACAGAATGAACAGAAAGACCGACGCGAATAAAAGAAGTACTTGGTTAGCAGAGGAGAAACATGTACACAAAAGCTTCTACCTACGCTCAGAGAGGCTTTTGTTGTACTCTAGTGTTAAAGTTGAAATTTCTCTTCAAACTGCCAAGCCAATCGGCAGTATGGTCAGTTCTGTCGATAGTAGGAACAGGATAAGGACTCATCCTTATTTCAACGCTGTCACCGCGATGGAGCAACCGTCGATATCTTCCGTCAAATGCAACACATGCGTCTGATCTAGCGTCATTTGGTACTGTGCAACGAATCACGACATGGTCAGGGAACACCATTGAACGAAAACTCAATACATGCGGGCAGATTGGGGTAACTAGAATTGCAGGGACGACGGGATGAACCACACTACCACCAGCAGCCATGCTGTAAGCTGTTGAACCCGTAGGTGTCGAAAAAATAATTCCATCCGCCTGGACCGTAGTAAGGTGTGTGTCGTCGCAAAAAGTTTCAAGTGATGCCAAATACGGACTGCTTCCTCTGTCAATAACGACTTCATTTAAGACATTGAAGCGTGCCCTAACGACGCCCTCACGATTTACTATGCTACACTCAAGACGCATCCGCATTGATATATTAATGTTGTTATCTGCACCAAACCTAAACTTAGGTTTTTTTGTTATTGCATCTGATTCAACATCTACAGCTTCATCAAAACCCAGTTCGCTTACAGGCTCTTCATGGACAAGGTTAGAGTGGTGTTTTCCATTCCAAGCAATGGCTGCTGCATCTTTTATATCAAGTCCACTTTCGATGAGCCCCAACGAGCCTTTAATCTATTTTTTCACAAAAGAGTATTTAAGTTGGTGAACAATTATCTAAGGATATTTTCGTACTTACTGCATCAACCATTTCATGCTTTGCAAATGGTGTCAGGAATCCCAAACTCCCTCCAGCGATACAAAGAATTGGTGGGACTGGACCATTGAACATATGGCTTGCAAACATCAACAAACCATCACCTCCCAACGTTACAACAAGATCTGGTGTTGGCACTTTACTCCGATCTTCCTCAAAATCGTCCGGTATTTGATCAAAACTTCGACTAAACTCATCTACAACAGACTGTATATCAGTATTGCTTCCAAACCCGGGAATGTTAGGAGGCTAAAAGAAAATTAGCCCATGCGTAGATGTGCATTTATACCAAAATCCTTGACAAATATTACATTACTCCTCACCTCAAATAAATAAATTAAAGAATTATCAACCCCATGATGATGCTTAAGCTTTGCTGCAAATTCTGGTTGCAATAACACCCTAACGCCAACATCCTCTGTCAATTCAGCAACAACCCTACTAGCATCAACCATCAATTCATCGTCATCTCTCTTTATTAGCAATAAAATTGTCCGATCTTTCTCAGGTTTCGTGAGATCATCTCCAACATCATTGCGGTCGTCAACATCTTCATCAACGTCCATCCAGCTATACATTACTTGTCCAGTTGCAGGGGATGTGAATGTAATTGAGTTGAAGCCAACGACCTGCTCTCGCTTGGAAAATAAACATTCATGTTCGTTACACCATGTCAGCATAATTTTTGGCTCGAGGACACCTCCACCCTCCCTTCCACCATTAACAGTCAGTCTCGATTTCACAGGGCTGATCCCTTTAATTGTTTCCGTTTTCTTTGTAATTAACGACGATGAAGAAGGCGACGAATCATCACCACTTTCTCCTACGATTGCTCGTAATATCGTTGGATTTTTGTGACGGTAAGTGAAAGCAGAAAACGTCAGCGGCAAGCGTTCACATGACAGACTCCGTACCAATGAACCATGATTTAAAAATAATGTCAAAAGCAGGCCGACGGATACTCCTGTAACATGCCCCGTCATGGTTGATGTTGATGGCATGGCCTTTCCTCACAGTTTGAGTTTTGAGTTCTTTTGTGAGATATTGTAAAAGAAGGCGTCGTGTCGAACTTAACGTTCGCATCATGCGACCTTTGTTTACCCGGTCCTGTTCCGGTTTCCGGTTTCCGGTGCATCGGTGCATCCAAAAAAATCCTAACTCGTCACTCGTCATTTTTGTACGGAAGATATTACTTCACACAATTTTGACAAATGAAAAAGTAGAGAGTAACTTTATCCTCACATGCCGCCATATATCCGTCCAAAACACTTAAAACAACTCTCCGACCAGGGATGGTTAGTCGTAGAGGATTTTCTTCCTTTAGATCTGTGCCATGGCCTCGTAGAAGACGTACGCCGCTTACGAGGCCATGGCACAGATCACGAAGGACAATCTATTGATTACTTTAAGGTGGCCGGTATCGGACAGCAGTCCATTGAAGATGGCAACCATGTAGATAATGGCCATGTTTTTGGGGTACGACGCTCGGAGACCTGCTCCATTGACGAGGAATCGAGCAAAAAATTACCACAGTGTGATGACCGGGAACGTCTTCGAGAAATATTGAACGATCTGCGCGATGATTTAGATGTATCTTCGACAGCTTTGGATAAGGAAGTAACGGAATTAATGTATGCATATTATCCGAATGGAGGTTATTACAGGAGACATAAGGATGCAGAAAAGTCGTCTACTTCGTTATCTTCTATTCGAGAATATTCCTTTTTGCTTTATTTGAATGTCAACTGGTCTACCACGCAGGGTGGATATCTTCGTATTCATCGGGATGGTGGAGGCGATGAGTTACCGCCTGGTGTGCTTCCGAACTATGTCGACGTTGAACCACGAGCTGGAACTCTTGTCGTAATGGAATCGAAGAGGGTCCCGCATGAAGTATTGGATACGAGGTTCGAACGTCTCGCGGTCGTTGGCTGGTACTTGGCTTCATTGCCTTCGTCCTCGTCTTCAACCAATGTGAAGATTTCGTCGTCCCCATCATATCTAACGACTAAAGAAAATTCCATAGAAAGTGACACATTGAAAGCACTTCTACGACTGCGTGACTCTGTGCCTGGAATGTTAGCCAAGTTGAAACCGAACGCATCTCCTCCTGACTATAGCGGTATGATATGGGATGACTTCAGCTTTTCTAATTTGAACAAAGAGATATGTGATATTGAATCAAAAGCAAATGTAGACGAGGTGCCGGACACTAGCAAGATGGATTACTGGAAAAAAATTTGTTCTTTCGACGAAAAAGGACGGATAACAACACTTTCTTTGGGTGGACAACGTTTACGAAATATCGAAAGTAATATTTTGGTCAGACCTGAGTTTTCACGCTCCACCATTATTGATTTGGCCGGAACGGATATACCAGTTGAGCTGCTTGTCCAATTTTTGTCTTCTTGCGATCGTTTAAAGCAACTTCACTTGGGAGGTAATGCCCTTGGGGACACGAGTATTCGATCGCTCATGAATGGCGTGCCAAGTTTGTTAAAGCTTCGGAGTTTAGATATGAGGTATAATGACATAACATCGGTTGGAGCTATTGAAATCGGGAAATTTCTTTCTTCACCAGAGTGTTCGCTTGAGTATTTATATTTAGAAGGAAACGACTTGGGTTGCGATGGCGCAAGAGCTCTATCCAATACAGGTCCATTATTGGATTTATTTTTGGGACAGAATAATATTAAAAGCGAAGGCGCGTCTGCTCTAGCCGAGGGATTAAAAAATGGATGCATAAAAAAACTATATTTGGAAGGAAACGCAATAGGCCCAGACGGTGCGACCTCGTTCAGAAAGGCGTTAGAAGACCAAGGAGATTCAAGAAATTTAGAAAAGCTCTACGCAGACAATAACGGAATCGGAAAAACAGAATTCGGAAAGCTCGGAGCTGTTCTGAATAGTGTTACAATGATTGGAGAAGGTGGTTTGTTTCAAGATTAACGTTGATGTTACAACTATTGTTTAAAGTACGAATAATTCGAAGTAAAATTTATGATTACATGCTTTTTCTGCAGTTTAATCTTTGTCTGCGATGAATTATTTAATGAATTGATTACAAATACTGGTCCAAGAGGATAATCCTACTTTGCGTTGATGAACATTGGATCTTCAAATAACCCTTGCTCTAATTCTGCCAACAGAGTACCTGACCGTCGTGATGAGGTCGAACTGCCTTCTCTCTTTGAGCCGAATGGTTCACTTGTGGAAGGCTGACCCATAGATTCAACAGAATATTCACCATCTGACGCCGGATTACTTAATCTTTCTGTGCTAGTTCCTTCAAATTCACTAAATTCTCTCGTTGATCTCATCGTGGTTATTGTTCGAATTGACGCGTTGCTAGATTTGAAAAGATTTGGGTTGGTGTGTGAGCTGTCAACAAAGACGCTACCATTGTACCTAGAATGTCCACCATTGGCTTGCTCTTTGAGGTCTTGATACATATCAAACAACAGTTCTCGCATTTTTGCTGCCTGCCTCTTGGCAATCTTGCGCAATTTCTTCAGTATAAAAGCTACCACAGCTCCATCATCCTTCGCATCATAGATTGAAATTTGTCCTTCCATGAACTTATAGCGCCACGTTACTTCGTCAATGATAGAATCCAGCACCTCTTTTTCAGTACTGGGCATGTTGTCGCGCATTTCTGAGGCAACGGTATTAAAATGCTTCGACAAGATCATGAAAACTTCAGCCATGTACTCGTCAACTTCAAACACGCTTTTGACAAGTACATCACAAACTTCCTGCATAACGTGCGATCGGATATTGTAGTGCGTCAACACAAGAACATATAACTCATCCAGTTGCGCCTGCCCATTTTCCCGTTCAAGGTTATTGGAGTCATCAAAACTATCAGTAATGGTGAACAAGTGGCTGAACAGACTATCTAGAGCCTTCTTCACGTTTTCACAAAATTGTACGGAGTGTGCTGAAGAGAGATGTTTGATACTTGCCGCCTCCTCCGAGAGGACTTCATGAATTTTCCTTCTGATGGTTATTGCATTATCCGTTGCCAGCATATCGCCGACTGGATCGACTTCACAGTGATTACTCATATTTAGTTCCACGTTCAAATTATGAATTATTCAGAATTTCTCTAACGTGTGTTGCGGTGACCGTGACAGCAAAGAAGAAAAGAATTAATCACGCGATTGAAGCGTCAGTATCGCCGCGATATTGTGGGGAAAATGCAATACCGGTAAGCATTTCTTGGTAAGGTTTCGAAATTTGAAATGACTCGCAATTCTCTGTTTTCACACATATATAGCAATAAAATGTTATGTTTTCTGTTTTCCATTTTTTGTTTAAAACAAAAAACTGTAAAGTACATGTATATTGTACCGGTATTACATGTACAGAAGTGAACGATTTGTTTTATGTAATATATTTTGATCAAAATAAAAGAGGGATAGTAGCCAGACATATCGTACAAACGTCCAAATTAGAGCTCGATAGGTTCAAATTTGAAAATAAAAACGAATGCGATTCTCCAAAGATGTTTGTAATTCTATTTTATTTATAAAGATTTTCGCGGTCATAGACATTTTACCAATTTCAGCGCGGGGTTGTGAGTCATAGTAAGACATTGCAAGGTTTATGCTGGCATTAATCATATCCTATTCCCGTTCAGTCTGGGCTAAATTTGTGAGGGTAGTACCACCCAGGATTTTTCACGGGCTACTACCCTCAGGGTGGCCACCCTCAGTTTTCACTCGATTTTTTACCGGG
>Ga0209092_10003956_pt1 | contig 12578 bp, 8 predicted proteins | sample FraStrMetagenome_FD_187446 | JGI IMG/M metagenome (GOLD analysis project Ga0209092, IMG submission 187446) | Marine eukaryotic phytoplankton communities from Arctic Ocean - Fram Strait ARC3M Metagenome (SPAdes) (version 2) | ecosystem: Environmental > Aquatic > Marine > Oceanic | place: Fram... | reverse complement strand
AAGCGTTGGTTTCCCATCATTCAAATGCGAGGAACATTGTTTATTGCCGTCCGTCGGAATGCATTGAGAAATATCGATTGCGGATCCATATTTTTTTATTGTAGATACGTACTGAGAGAATTTTGGGTAACTTTTGTAACCCAAATTCCGAAACTATATTTTAATAAAAAAAAAACAGTATTAGATTACGATGTAAGCTACGAGAAAACTATATTTTACTAAGGAAAATGGGTAATTATTATTACCCAAGTCCACGCAAAAGTTGTACCAAAGTTACCCAAATTCCAACTAAATGGATTTTGCACTGCATATTTTGAGATTCAAATGTCTAATTTTTGCCACAACTTTGTCTAAGGACATCCATCGTAATTATCAACATAAAAGTTGTATACATTCTTTACATTTGAATTCATTTAATTTCTATATAAGAAATTTTACATGTGTATTCTTTTGATTGAAAATATTGCATTTAGGTCTCGTTCATTTGAATTTGTGAGCTAGCCTCCTGTGCTATCATTGTCTTATTTAATCAGATCTAATCAACTCCTCAGTTCCTATAGATCAAAAGAAAATGGCAGACTTTATCGACTCTGATGATTTTCATAGCTCTATAGAGTTATTTGATCCATCTACTATTGATCAAGGAAACAAGAATGAGACCAAGACAGATCTTATTGAAGCATCATTAAATTCTTCTCTCACCAAGACTAATGAGACAGCACCTATGAATACAGGATATGACAGGGATAAGAATATCAAAAATACGACTTCAATTCAGGACCCAATAATTGATAACATCCAACAGAAACTACCTCTTCAAACACTGTGCCCTAGGAGCAATGCTACTGAAGTTCATCAGGAGTCACTTGTTGAAGAGGTTGTGGCGTTTTTATATTCGCTACAGACTTCCAGACATGCAGATCTAAATCAGGAAGACAACTTGAACAATATCGCAATATCGAATGAACAAAAACAAGTTAATCTTGTTAATACCATGGAGATTCTTATACATAATGTTACATCTAACCTTGTGCTAGCGCACTGTTTAGAGAAAAATAATGCAAACGATGATGCAATGACTGGTCTTACTTTATTCAATATTGATGAAAACAGTTTAATCAATGAAGCGAATGCTCAAGAGGTGCTCTCTACGCCTCTTGATACAATTATCAGCAATGATGAATGTGAAACCAATGATAAAAATTCAAATGAACTTAAGGAATGCTTGGTTGTAAAATCACAGTTTACTGTTGTATTTCCTGAAAATTTATCACCAGTGGAAATAGAATCAGCAAAATCAAAACTGCTGGAAAGCATTGAATCTACCATGAGTACATCTGATTTTAAAGACTACACAAATGAACAATTGATATCGAGAATTAGCAATAATGATAGTGATCCTTTAGTTGTAACATCTATGGCATATTTAAGCAATCCAACCCACACAAAAGCTTCGAGGAATATTGCTCTCATCGTATCAACAGTTGTCATTCTCGTTCTTCTGATCCTGCTATTTTTTGCATATATAATATTTAGAAAAAGAAGACAAGAAGAGCACTCGAAACTAACCAATGAATTGGAGGTAGATATTGCTAAAATTGTTAATGATGACTACTCGACGGGTGAAAGTAATTCTGAGGTTGATGTGGAAGAATCCATGGAAGCAGCTGATTCATCTTATGAATTAAATAGAACCAGTAGCGATGTTTCAGTTCATTCCATTTCATCCGTTAGTGCCAGTACGATGCATTCTGTGGACGTACATAAATGCTCATCGGCTTACTGTCTGATATGTCAAAAAGCTGGAAGAACTCCTCAATTTAGGAACGTAGAATCATCTTCTGTTCAAACAGTCGAATTTGTACCCAAGCCTGATAAAGATTGGTGGAAAAACCTTTGAGAATATTATTTTTTGGGGAACAATGCTTTTAAAAAATTAAAGAATCTCTATTCTCATTTATCTATTTTCTTTTTTATATTTTTATTCTCGGCCTCAATAGAATCCTTTTTTGATATCGATGAATTCATGTCACAAACTCGGAAAATAAATTCTGAGAGTTTTCTTACTTCATCTTCATATACTGTTACATTATTGTCTTTTGATTCTTTGTCATTTTCTTTTATCTCTAGTAATACTAGAAATTCATCTTCCTGCAGCGAAAACTCATCAAGTCGCCTGCATCGGTCACTGGTGAGTACTTCTTCTACAATATCTTTTATGGAACCAGCCGTTTGACCCTCGGACACAGTGGCCAAAGCACTAAAATTGAAATCAGAGAGACTTTCTTCAATGCTAATATTGTACTTTTTGTATCTTTCTTGAATGAACGTCTTCCATAATAAGCGCCTATCAGAGTAGCTGGGGTAAGGAAAAAGTATGAATTTCTCAAAAAATCCCTGCTTTTCAGGTTTTCCATTTGGACCCTTCCATTTTAATGCTTTTAAATCCGCTATTTCGGGATTCGTTGAAGCACCGATGATTATAACTCTATTGTCACTGCCAATGCATCGATTTTTGTATATTAGCAAATCTTTTTGGAACCTTACAGGGCCATTTTTATCTACACTGATGCCTTTCTTCTTTTTTAAGGGAAGGAAGAATTGTTCACAGTCATCCATATAAATTACAATGGGAGCATATGATATTTCTTTAACCAAAGCAAACACCATATGAACGAGTTTTGTTGGACCTACTTTATCATCAAAGATTCCTTTCAAATGGTCAGGAGACAGGTTGATTAGCATTGCTCCCAACTCCGCTGCCACTATCTCGACCATAAACTTTTTACCTGTACCCGTTGGGCCGAAGAACATTATACTCCGTATATTATCTTCTTCACGTATACTTTTTTTAATTGTGTTTGATCCGAGAGGTATAATGCAATATTCTGACACTAATGATTTCAAAGTTGCCGTAGAAGGATGTATAGAACTTGTTCCAATGCTGTATTGTATGTTGCCTTTATCAGGAAAAGAATCTAAAACAAAATCATCACCAATAAAGTTCTTGATTGACAAATCTTTCCGAAAATCATTATTCACAATCTTATACTGAATGAGAATACTCAACATTTCGTTACTATCAATATTTTTCAAATCTGAGATTTTTAAACCCGGTAGAGGTTTTTCTTTCTTTCCTTTTTTACCTTTCTTGACTTTTCCTTTTTTCTTCCCTTTCTTTTTCCCTTTCTTTTTCTTTTCCTCGTGTAGAGCTTTGATGTGCTTCAAATTCAAATGTAGCATTTTATCTATACTATGAGAAAAATCTGATGTAACTTGAGATCTTATAATTCTATCTTTTGCCATTGTTGGGTCGTGCTTTTCTTTGTTGTACTCTGGTTCCAATCTGTTTTGCCAATACATTTCATAAGTGTCCACATCGATCCTCATTAAATCCGAAACTGCTGTATTCCATGCAATTTTGTCTTTGTCATTTTCTTCTTCTTCTGTTTCTTTTTTTCCGATTTGCTCTCTTGCTTTGCTTTCTTCAATATGACTGAATTCTTTTAAAGCCTGTTCATTTGAATCTTGTTTATAAAAATCGTCTAAAGTTTCTGGTATTATACTTGTGTGACCTATTTGATCAACTATCCAGTTAGTTCTTTCCTCTCTCAACTTCTTTTTAATTTCAAAACCTTCTTCCTCAGCTACGATATTTTTCAATGTAATCAATGCATCGTTATATAATGATGCATTTTTTCTTTGTTCTTCTTTCCTTAAAGTATATGAATCTTTCAGACTTTGCTCTACAGGTTCCATCTTCTTCCTATCATTTTTTGTCATTCCAAGTGCTCGCTTTTCTTCTTTTTCCCACAGAAATGATCGTTTACGAGACAACGAACCTCGCATCCTTTTCTGTATGGCTACAGCAGCTAATTCATCAGTATCAAAATTATATTGATACCTGGAATCTTCAACCCATTTATATTTTGATATACAGTTATCATCGCTTTCTTCTACAATTTTCTCATCTACCCCAGGTAAGTCTGATTCAGCTCCGTCTGACAAAGTTTCTACAATTCGCTCAAATTTAATTTTGTTTGTACCAAGTTTCAATTTCATGTATTCTTCTATAAGAGCATCTCTTTGGATTCGTGATTCCAGATCTATTTCTTTGAAAAATCTAGGGACACATATTTCATGTCTATGAAATTTATGTTTTTCACCAAGGGCATTCGATTCCATAGGTAGATGATAGAGACTAGATAATTGATGCTTAAGCTCAAGAATACGAGAGATAACAAGTTCAAGCGTAGTTCTTATATCTAATCGTTTTTGCGGTTGAATGATTGCGTCAAAACATGTTTCCAAACGAACAAGAATGTGAAGGTATTTCCTATGTATATCCTCGAAAAAATTATATATTTCATTATTGGACAGTCTTACATTAGACTGTTTGGCTTGATTTTGTTCCATCTCAAGTGTCCTCTTCAGATCACGGATACTTTCTTTCCACAAGATGTCGTATGTTCTTTATTTGGATTATGATAGTAAGATGATTATTTGCAAATTTGTGAAAAAAAAGTGTATATTCCAGCAGTGATCACAGTACTATACTTACTTGCTTGACATGATGAATTCTTCTTGTGAAATTGTATAAAAATTAAAGAGGATTATTATTTCTCCGGACAAAGGATGGAGTACACCATGACTGATCAATTTTAACTCTTTCGTAAATTAAGTTTGCGGAAAGTTTAAAATTTGTCATTTTTAACTTTTCGTATGCGCACAATTTTGTGAAATAAAAGAGTTACTCAGGACTTCTTCATTTCGCAATAATTTTTGGTATTTGCGTTCACGTCACATCAAATCAAGTATGAAGAGAACATCGAATATCATGACTGAAACAATTTTTACATTAGGATATTGTGTTGTCGATGCTTTTATATCGAGTATCACACGAATAGAATAGAAATTCTTGATGACCTTAATGTCACCTGTAGCAAGAATTTCACATCCTTTTGCAATGATTAATAATATGTCGGAGACTGATTTAAAAAAGGTTAACTGAGATTTCACAATGATATACTTGATCATATTTTACATCAAAAAGTGAGCTTTGAAAGATACCAACGATTTGGAATGAGAAAAGATTTTAGAAAAGATTTTTTTGTACGTGGAATCGTATGTAGATTTACAATTCTTTTTGCTTGAATTATCAGACACTAACATGCTTTAAGCTTGTGTTGCTTCTTTCAACACCAAACAAAAAACGGTCCCACAATTACTTGCCGTTTTGGTGTAAGGATCAATTTTTGCTTTTCATTCTAGCAATGATGTCTAGCCATCAAACGAAGTTCTTACATACAATATTTCTTCTCTCCTTATTTCGAGGAAGGTCTTTCCAAATAAACTTCTCATTTTCAACCTTCTCAAGATCTATACATCAATACAAAACAATTTCAATAACTGAACCATTTGAATCACAACTTCAGAATCCAAAAACTTCAAAAAAACTCAAGCTGCTTCAATCTATAAGTCCAAATGAAGAGAATATACAAGAGAGTTTGAAGAGTAAAGTTATGAAAAGTGCGACTAACTTAAATGATAATGGGTGGACTTTAGAAGAAGACTGGGCATTGATCGATAAGGTGCCGATCTTCACAATTGGAGAATCAGAATTAATGAAACGAACATTTTGGGCGCAACTTTTGATTTCTTCGCCGGAACTGAGTACCAAATCAAGTGAGATGGAACTTCAAAAACGTTATAAAGAATTAAGCAGTCAGTATCTTGAGAAAGAAGGCAAAGTATTGCCGAGTGCTGGAAAATCACCACCGGTTCTGGAAGATTGGTTTATAGAAAATGAAAGTGGTGGGCGTGTGGTGGGTGTTTTTGATGGTAGAACTGTATGGTTTAGTAGTAATATGATGGGAAGAATTGATGGCAACTCGCAAATAGACAATCCTCTTCTTCCTGGCGGTTTTGTTGAAGCAGCTGGCGGACGTATTTATGAGTTTGGGCAGCCAAATATGAATATGAATACCCTCTTGAATAAGGATCAAAGGACCAAATCAGTTACTGAAAGCAAAGGCTTTAGGGGAATTGAGTGGTTTACAGGACGAACTGCATTGACAGCCACAGCATCCGCTTTGTTTGCATCTGTTATTCTTTCCTTTGCCGTTGGATATGGGGCCGGTTTGAGTTTAAGTAGCACTAGCACAAACACTTATTCTCGTGAAGCAGCACTTGTGCATTCAAAAAGTGCAATTGTGCCTAGTTCATCCAGCGTTCGAATTATTGAGCGTTCTTCTTATACGCCAAGTAGTGGTGTGCTTCCAGAACGAACCATAAGCGAAAAACGTGCCATTAAAGAAGCCCAAGTATTAAATGAACAAAGAAGAGTACAATTCTTGAAAGATAAGTTGGAGAAAGATGAAATAAACTTAAGACAATTGCGTCAAGAGGAAATCACTCAAAGTTTATCACAATAGATCTTGAGCTCCAAAAACTAAGAATTATAGTCATCAAAAATGTACAAAATAATTGTAACTTTATTTTGCTTTTAGTTGATCCTTCATATAAAATTGTCTTGCACCAAACCATGTTGTAGCTGTAAATAAAACTGCAGCGCTACTGTGCATGGCGGAGTCAAGGCTTCCACTAAAATCTGCAAGAGCTCCTGTGGTAGCAGCCCCGACAAAGAATCCTATATCACCAGCCGTTCTTAAAAGTGCGATTGCTTGAGCCCTTCGTTTGTCATGAACAATATCAGAAATGTATGCCACAGGTGCTGTTGAAAGGATAGTTCCACCTAACGCCCACAATCCCATTGTACCAGCTAATCCATAATATCCAAAATCATGCAGACCATGTAAATTATTTGCTATATCAACAACATCCACTGCTGATCCTTTAGAAGGCAAAGCCGAAGTTGACGTAAGTGTTAAGACGGATGGAAGACTAAGAATCATACCAGAAATCAGTGTTGTACCTCCAACAATCGCCTTGTTTTTTCCAATCTTATCTACAATCATACCCACAATTGGGTTTGCAAGAACTTGAACCAAACTCATGCCCATATACACTTTACCAACTGAAGATGCGGACATGGCATCGCCATAGTCAGGACTTGTTAGCATTAATGGTAACAAAGTCATCTGACTACCTGATAAAGTAATCCAATAAAAGCCATTCATTATAACAATATTTCTTATCTTAGGATCAGATAGAAGCTCAGTTTGTTGTTTGAGTGCATCTTTCATAGAAGCAAACACTCCTGGAGGCGTGGGGGGTGCCAAAGCCTTTAGAATTTCCTTTTTCTCTGCATCGTCTCTCCAAGGTACCTTATCATCAACAAAAAACCCTGGTATGCCACCTAGTCTATCATTTCGTTTGGTTTCACTCAATAAATAACTGTTTAACCCAGCAATAGTCAAAAACGATACCCCAACTATACCAAACGTTGCCTGAACTCCGACTGTATCTGCTAATTCGCCACCAATTGCAGGCCCTATGCACATGCCGGCAGCAAATCCACTCATTGTTGGAGCTATAGTAGCAGCTCGATTACGAGGAGTTGATATATCAGCCACGGCCAGAGTTCCAGCTGTGGAAAGAGCGGCTACGCCAAGACCGGTAACAAGGCGACACAGCATGAGATGTTCAAGGCTCTGTGCTAAACTGATACCGAACACCGAAAGACCTACAAGAGAAAGGGAATATACCAAGTACGGTTTGCGGCCATGCCGCTCCACCAAAATTGCACTAGGTACATTTCCAACCATCTTGGCAAATGCAAATGAACTCACTACCATTCCATATTCCCCAGTACTCAAACCCATACTTTTAACCTATAACACATAAAGCAAAGCATAAATGGAGGGATTAAAGTATGTAATTTCGTTTCATGATCAAAACTTCTCATAAGTGCAGTTACTTACTACAAACGGCATAACTGGATTTATAACACCAACTGATGAACCAATAAATAACATTGAGACTGTAAGTGGTATTAACACGTCTAGTTCTCGTTGAGAAATATTTGATGCAATATCTAAGAGGTGCCGTTCAAAATCGGAAATATGAATTTGAAGATATTGTGGGTGTGTATTTGGAGGAATCAAAATAGATTCATTCCTATTTTTTTCTTCTATATCATCATTCATCGTAGCCTCTTTTGATGGGGACGCGGAAAGAGTTGCGACTGGTCGAAAAATATTTAAAAAAAGTGATGCCTGCTCAAATGCGTATTCATTCATTAACTTTTGTTTTTCTTCTGAGGTTTCAAAGTCGTTCATTGCTCCACTTTGCTCCTTGTACTCGGCTATTATTTTTTCGTAATCCTGAAATCGACTTAAAAGAAATTTTTGAACCGTTTCATGGTCAATCATTTCTGTCGAATCTGATTCATTCAATTCCGCATTATGAATTATGTTGTCTGCAAGTTTGCGTTTATGTCTTAAGATACATTGCGCAGTATCGTGTATCTCTATGCTTGAAAATTCTTGTAGCTGGAGAATATTATACATCGTGAATATGTCCATTTGCTTATGATTTATATAATTTGAATTCTGATTGTCAGAATTTTGCGTACGTTTTCCTTCATTTGTAGAAGTAGTAAAAGATGATGTGCTGGGGAGTTTGGAAAACATAGTTTTGTAGCATGGTTGCGCGTATCGGTCAATTGCAAAGATGGATTTTTTCTTGTTGAATCTGCTACATTCTTTAGTTGAGATGGGTCTAGATAGTTGAGAGATTATATCAAATGCTTGGACGAGGTGTTGGAGCCTTCGATTTGTTTGCAAGAAACTCTTTTGCACAGTTGCATGGCCACGTCTTCCGAGCATTTTTTATTTGATGAACCTTATCTTTTGCCACTGATTTTCAATTCAATTGTTTTATAGACAGATTAGTCCACGTTGAGTTTTGTTGTTAAATTAGTTTATCTATGCCAAGTTTCATTCTGTTCATTCGCGAATTTATGAAGCACGGTATAACTTGATGCAAGATGTGCCAATGAGAGATGATCCAACTTCACGTAGTTAGATGTGAATTCTAAAACATCTCAATGACGTCATTCTTTCTACACAGACCTCACAACTCTTTTTTTCTTCACAAAATGCTCATTAAGTTTTGACTTGTTTATTGTTTTAAAAGATGTGATAAATGAAATCAATAGAAATTGTATAAAATTTATGCGAAATTCATTTATGGCACCAAGATATTATAATATTGAGGATAAGAAGTTCAAGCTTTTGCTACGAAAGAAATCGTTGAAAATTGCTATTTTTTCCATATTACTCCTGCACTTTGTCTGATCTTAGCAGTGATGGATTGAGCTGCTGAGTATAAGCAATAGTCCGCATAAGGTCTGTTTCTAATACACAAACACCACAAGCATCAGAACAAAATAGAGAATCGAACCTATGTTGTTTATCGCATCCTGGCCTTTCACAAAAAGTTCTTCGTTTTATAGATTCTTTCGACGTTGGTCCTTCCTTACTTGGCATGCTAGGGCTAGGATTGCTATTTGTATCTGTTGAATTCTGATCTGATTTTCTTACATCAGACTTGAATGGGCAGTTATTGTCAAATTCAAACTGAATTTTTCCTTCACTATAAGTATCCACTACTTTATTTGAATGACTCCTATTTGAATTTTGCCTCCCAGCAGAGGATTTTGAATGACAAGAACTTTTGTCCTCTGATGACAAGTCATTCTCAGCCTCGTCAGATTCTTCATCTTCGTTGCTTTCATCATCATCAGCTGGATCGAAAATATTTTTAAGCTGAGTTTCATATCCAACTGGATTCACCTTGTGTGTGTCTCGGTCAAGAAATAACAACATGTTATGCCTATCTGTTGAACATTCTTTTCATTACAAAAATCAACATAAAATAAGAAATTTAAGCATTAATTGAAGAAAAAGATTTTTTTGAGTACTCACCAGCATCTTCAATGTACTTCATTATGCTTTCCATCTCCTTTATTCTAAATTTTGCACGATCTTTCGACCTACTCACGATTCCATTCCTACCCAATCTCTGAGCCATTTCATTCCATTCCTTTTCTGCCCGTTCGTATTTAGTGTGCACACTTCTTACATGTCCTCCTATTTGTGAATGAGTTACGCTACCCAGTGGCCATTTACCTCCATCGGCATGTTTCGAATAGGATGCTTGACGCGTAACTTGATTCATCATTAACGTTCTCCTCAAATGTTCACTTCGTTGTCTTTCTATAGATTTATGTAGCTTTGAATTTTCCGATAATATTTTATTCTCTTTATAGCAGATTTCACATATCGGTGTAAATTCTTTATTCAATCTTGATAGCTTGCTTCCATCGCTGCTATAGTGCCCACCACAGCAAGCATGGCGCCATGTGTGGCACATTGAACAGCATACTAACGCTTCATTTGGAAATAGATCAGTCGCCTGTACACAGAAAAGAAGTTCTGATTCTCCATTTGCATTTGATTTCTTCTTGTGAAGTTTGCAGTGCGGTATTTTTTCTAAATATCCAGCTTCAGAATTTATATCTGATTGTCTATGTCTTTTCTTTGCGCGGACTGTATCAAAGGTCTTATCATCTATATCCATCGTACTGTCCTCATAATTTTCTTGCAAAATATGCTCGTTTTTAATTGCACTATCTGACGGCCACCAAGTGTCATTGGAAGTCGAACTATTTGGTTTTTCAGATGCAAGAGGTATTGAAAAAATAGTTGGCTCATAAACTTTTAAAGAATCTTTTGGCATCAAAGAAGAATCGCCATATAATGAAGCAGATTGTCCATTGCCAGTCGAACTTCCAATTTTCTTTTCTGAGCTTTCATTGTATTCAGGTTCTACCGGTAGTTGAGGAAGAGCTGCTGCATAGTCAGTTTCATTTGAGGCCGATGCTTCAATTACATTTAAAGGGATTTTTTCTAACGATGCGGATGGATCATAATTAATTAAGTTACCATCATGGTTTTTGTTTTTGTCTTCAAGTGATTTTGCTTCTAGGATCTTTTCGGCGCATAAAAGCTTCTCAATATCACCCATCTTATTTGGGTTCACATCTTTTTCTAGTGAATTGGACATGGGAGTCATCCGGATTGGTGTAGGAAAAGTCTCTTTAGATGAGGCGAGTGACATCATAATTTTGGCTCCACTAGTAGGAGACATATTTTCTTCTTCCGTCGACTCTTGGGATTGTGCAACAGGTATTTTGACTTCAGAAAGATCACCAATATTACTTTCACTAATATTTTTATTGGCAATGGGAATGTTTTTCGCAAGTAGAAATGGTTTCTTTTTATTTGGAATCGATCGTTTTTTTATTGCTCTCTGTTTCTTCCATTTCGATGATGATTTTATATTATAGCTTTTGAGATAAGGATTTGTAGATTCTACTTCATTCCCCAGAAGAGATTTTGGTAGCGTTGATAATCCCAATTCGTTTGATAAATACGGATTACGTGTAGATGCCTGGAAATGATTGGATATCATCGCAGTAGAATTGGACGGGGAATGGGTTTGGATATGGTCGTCACTCAAATCAATAACTTCAACGTTAGGTTTGGTTGACTTGGTTATTTGTTTTGTGTTCAATTGTGAGTTAGGGCTAATGAAACTCGAATAGTCATCATTTCTAGTACCTAATTCTGTGTTTTCCGTCGATTGTGGCGATAACATATTTAGAAATGTGGAGTGTTTTTCCATATTTTGATACAATGAAAAGTTGGGCTGTTGTGTAAGGGGTTGGGTTATATTCATTTTTGCTTTTGGATTTATTTGTTTTTGAATTGGTGAAGGGATTCCATTTAAATCCTTCATAGTGACAAATTTATTTTTGCATGGATCCGGGTTGCCATTAAAATAGAAAGTTTTTGTGGTGCAAATCAATAAGTTTTTGTTAGGTTGGTGTATGCATCGCTGATGGATAATATATTGTAAAATTTAGAACAAAAACACAAATTTACTCACCATTTCTTCGTCACACATGAACGCGGAGTTTTCAAGTTTTTGTGAAGAAGTTAAGCCTGCATTGTTTTGGTTTTGATATGATTGATTCTGATGTAAAATTACATCTGAAGGTGAAAATCCAGACATCTTCTCATCCGATTCGAGATCCTGACTCATTTGTGTTTTCTTTTGATGAACCAGAATACTTCAAATACCTTTGTCACAAAGTTGAAATGGAGGCTGCTGAATGTTTGGTGTAAAGATCTATACGAACTTTAATGCTTTTTATCATCAACAGTGTTTCCTATGAATCAACGTTTCATAATAAAGATTGCGTTTGTGTAGTTATAAGGATTGGCCATACAGTTGAATGGTGTTATTGGCTTCATACAAACTCGTCGGATCAATTTAATCTGGCTGAGTTTGGTAAGTTGTGGGAGATGTGGGAGCGAGTGAATTTTTAATAATATTGACTATCCCATTTGGATTACGCTGTTTTGATTATCACAGTTAAGTTTTACGTATATGTTACGAAGTACGTATAAGATGATGACAGATATGCATAATAGTGATAGAAATTAAAACGCTTATAATTTTGATTACCTTACGATTAAAACAGTTTATCATGACCCACTGACTTGCTAACTTTGAACTTCGAAGGAAGTGAAATGTTAAAAAGAGAA
>Ga0209092_10003955_pt1 | contig 12580 bp, 18 predicted proteins | sample FraStrMetagenome_FD_187446 | JGI IMG/M metagenome (GOLD analysis project Ga0209092, IMG submission 187446) | Marine eukaryotic phytoplankton communities from Arctic Ocean - Fram Strait ARC3M Metagenome (SPAdes) (version 2) | ecosystem: Environmental > Aquatic > Marine > Oceanic | place: Fram... | reverse complement strand
TAGCTTTTGAGACTGACGGATGTATTCCATTTGCTTCATTCGCCAATCTTCTGCTATTCTTCGTTGCTTTTCATCAGTAATATCAATTGGGATACTGTTCTGACGATTCTTTGTGTCTTGTAGTCTTGCTTCTCTGATCTCAAAGTTTAGATCAGCAGTAGGGTCTGCGTATCGTTGGCTGAACTCTTGGAACGAAAATGAGCGATGACGTAAGATCTGTCTAGCGATATCACGAGTTGTTTCAACTTCTAAGCATAGAGACACCATCTCTAATGGAGACCAATGCTTGTGTTTCATTAGATACTTGACGAGCTTCTCATTCGTCTCTGTATTATTTTGATTAGATGGGTTTGATACTCTAGCACAATAAGCTACTAAATCGAGTGCACTCTCTGATGCGTTAGCATCTGGAGCTTGAGAGTATGAGATCATTTTTACATTCATAAGAAATCCTATTATTATTTAAAGGTTGATAAGTGTATTCTAACACAGTTTGATCCATTTGTCAACTGTTATTGTCGTTTATATAGAACGATTAGTTATATGTATATTCCAAAATGATATAAGAGAGGGGTTGACAAAAGCCATTTGATTTGATATAATATACCCATCAAATATGAATTTGTATGTACCTTTTATAACGTATACATGTGAGGCAGTAGAATATGGCATATTACAACCACGCAGAGAAGCAGGTCGGTAACTTCGTTGAGAAGGACTGCGGTAACAACTTCGAGTACAGTCTAAACGAGACTGGTATGTTTCCGGAATATCCCCACATTGTATGGGTTGGAAGTATCGGAGACCAAGGGTTTAGATTTGCTAAGGTTAAGAAGACCGTGGCATACATTCTTACTGGTGAAGATACACTCGAACGGTGGTTCTTAAAGCGTAACGACACGTACCTCGCATAGGTACCTTTTATAACGTATACACGTGAGAGGGTAAAAAAAGTGAAAATAAATCACTTTAGGGGTTGACAAATACCTTTTGATATGATATAATATACTTTTACATAACGAAATACATCGCAAATACATCGGAGAAATATATGAAACTAGTAATCCAAACTCAATATAAAGAGAACTATGCTGCCCACGACGACGATTACGTCGCTGGTGTTAGTGAAGACTATTGGAAATTTAAGGGTGGCGAAACCATCGTTGTCCACGACCTAACCACAGAGCAAGTAGCCGTTCCAGGCTTTTGGGATCACCTTTACTCCTGCATTGAGAGCAGTGACGAATACCAGCAGGAATATATACTTTCTGATGAGCTCATCGACGACAGAGACTATGTTGAGTCTAAGCATATCGAACACTGGGAAACAGTGTGTAATGCTACTGTAGTTGATGGCAATCTACATTGTGTTAAACAACAAAAATCTCTTAGAGATGAATCAGGAGATATAGTTGCTGAGCGTACTTGGAAACAAACACCTACACAAAAGTACCTTGATGCAACTTACAAACAATTTGAGCAGGTGGCTTAATATATGCAAAAACAAGAAGAATTTAGAATTTTAACAGCACGCCAACACGTTAGAGAACGTATTGGTATGTACATGGGCTCAGCTGCAAAAGAGTCCATCGAGCGATTTGTACTTGGCGAATGGAAGTCAGTTGATTATGTTCCTGCTCTCAGTAAAATGATTGATGAGATTTTGGATAACTCTATTGACGAAGCTATTCGTACTAAATTCAAAAAAGCAAATCGAATTAATGTTTCTATTAATGAAGCTACTAATACGATCGTTGTATCAGATAACGGACGAGGTATTCCACATGATGAAATACACGACGAAGAATCTGGTAAGAAAATCAAACGACCAGTTGCAGCTTGGACACGAGTTAACGCTGGTACTTCCTTTGATGATGAACGTGTAACAATTGGAACAAACGGTGTTGGTTCAGCAGCAACCAACTTTTTATCTAAATCATTCCAAGGTAGGACGTGGTCAGGTGGGAATCTACTTGAAGTAACATGTACTGACGGGGGTAATACAATAAATGTTAAAGAAAAGAAAAGAGCGGGTTCTGGAACGGAAGTTTCTTTCGTCCCAGACTTTGGACTATTTGAGGCAGATACATTACAAGATCTTAGTACGCTGGCTCTCCTTCAGGATAGACTTATTAGTTTATCGATGTCGTTTCCAGAAATTCGTTTCACGCTTAACAACAAAAGAATAGTAATTAATGACTTAAAGAAATACGCTGCACAATTTAGTGAAACAACAATCATTGAAAAGAGCAACAACCTTTCTTTATTCTTTGCTCCATCGGAAGATGGCTTCAGAACAACCTCTTACGTAAACGGAGTGAATACTAGACAAGGTGGTGCATACGTAGAACACATTGTTAATAATGTAGTCGATGAACTTGTTACCATGGTAAAGCGCAAACACAAAATTGAAGTTGTTAAAACGACTATTAAGAGTGGCTTAACCTTTGTAATGTTTGCTCGAAACTTTGTGAATCCTAAATTTGATTCTCAAACAAAAGAGCGATTAACTAATCCACTACAAGACATTCGTGTTCACTTAGAGCAATCAGAGATTAAAGACTTCTCAGTATTGGCTCGAAAGATTCTAAACACACCGGACATTATTGATCCTATTATTGAAGCTCAACTTGCTAAGAAAATGGCAGCAGATAAAAGAGCCGCAACTCTGGCTCAAAAGAAACTACGTAAAGTTAAAGTTGCAAAGCATATTGCTGCCAATAAAGATGATGCTACTCTTAAGATCGTCGAAGGAGATTCTGCTATGGGCTTCCTTTTAAAGGTAAGAGATCCCAATAAGGTCGGTGCCTTTCCGTTGAGAGGAGTTATTATGAACACGTGGGATATGAAACCAGCCGATGTTCTGAAAAATAAAGAACTCAGTGAATTAGTTGCTGTTCTTGGCTTGGACATCAATGATCCAGACAGTGTAGATAATGCAACTTATAAACACATTGCAACATTGACTGATGCTGACCACGATGGTATTGGGCACATTAGTCCTTTGCTGATCGCTTTCTTCTACAAGTTTTGGCCACGACTTTTAACTGAGCATCGTGTACGAATTACACGTACTCCAATTATGATATCTACCTTTAAAGATAAAGTAGAGTGGTTCTATACCTACGAAGACGCTTCTGAGTTTAAGAAAATAAATACGAATTGGAAGCATCGTTATATTAAAGGCCTTGGCTCACTCACAGAAGATGAGTACGACGTAATTATTAATCAACCAAAGTATGATACTGTTTCTGTAGACGACGCTGGTCTTTTCCAAATGATGTTTGGTAGAGATGCTCAATTACGAAAAGAGTTCATGTTTGCGTAAAATAAATGAAAAAAACAGTTGACAAATACTCTTTGATATGATACAATATACTTATTAAATAATTAAATAAAGGAAGAATTATGTCAGTACCATTTAAATACACAGACGACGGAAGATACTATGGCATAGCCAGAGATTCTACTGTAGTATGGAAACCTAAGATCTATCCTGCTGATAGGTTTGACTATGAAAAAATTAAAGCTAAAGTAGCAAACTTGAAAGAAAATAAAAATAAGAAAGGTCTTGAAACATTATCACGAAATCTCGAAAGGGTTTGTAAAGATAATCCTGGCGTATTTGATCATTTCTTAGAATTGTTAAAATAATTGGAAAAAAATAAATTTATGAGTGATTTGACATCTTACATATCTGACGACAATAGGTACTATCCTTTGTCCGATGTTGCTGGTAGAGAATGGAAAAGCTTTGCTATGTACACTGTTGAAAATCGAGCGATCCCAAACATGATCGACGGTCTTAAACCTGTGCAAAGGTTCTACCTTTACTCAAGCATTCAAAATACTAAACGTGACTTTAAGAAAGTATCAGCAGTATCTGGTATTATTTCTGACTACGGTTATAATCACGGTGAAGGTTCAGCAGCTGGTTCAGGTCAGCTTATGGCCGCAACTTGGAATAACAACATTTGTCTTGTTGAAGGTAGAGGATCATTTGGTACTCGACTTATTCAAGATGCTGGTGCTCCTCGTTATGTTTACAGTAAACTCTCATCTAATTTTGAAAAGTATATTAAAGATGTAGAATTAAGTCCTGTCCATGAAGATCCAGAGCACGAGCCACCTGCGTTTTACTTACCCGTAATTCCATTGGTGCTTGTTAATGGTACTAAAGGTATTGCTACTGGTTTCGCTACTAATATTCTTCCACATTGTCCTAACAGTATAGCTCAAGCTTGTGAAGAATACATACGAACTAAGAAAATTAAAAACAATATCGATATTAAATTCCCTGAGTTTAAAGGTACTGTAGAAAAAGATCCTATCGAGCCTAAGCGATACACTGTTATTGGTGTTTATGAGAAGCCTTCTAAGACTACTATACATATTACTGAAGTACCCTATGGGCTAGACAGAGAAGGGTACGTAAAGGTATTAGATAAACTCGAGGACGACGGAGATATAGTATCTTATGAAGATTGTTGTGATAAGAGTGGCTTTAACTTCCAAGTAAAACTCAAGCTTGCATCTTCAGCCAAATGGAATCACAAACAAATACTTGCTAAGTTTAAGCTAACAAGAGTACTTAGTCAAAACTGTACTGTGATCGATCAAGACGGAAAGCTAAGAGAATATGATGATGTTCGTAATCTCATTGCTGACTTTTGTGATTATCGCTATGGAATACTTGACCAACGAATCAATAGAAACATTGAGAACTATAACTCTGAACTGACTTGGCTTAAGATTAAGATGCAATTTATTAATGCAGTACTTGATGATAAGATTGTCTTTAAGGGTAAGAACAAGAAAAATATCAGCGAACAAATTTTAAATAATACTGAAGCAACTCAAGAACACTGTAACCGTTTACTTGGTATACCGTTTTCTAATCTAACTACAGAAGAGATTGCAAATCTTGAGAAGCAAATCGCTCAAGCTGAAAAGGATCTGACTTTCTGGGAGAAAACAACCTCTAAGAAACAGTTCTTAAGTGATTTAAAAATTATATAATGGAGCAATAAAATGAAATACAAATCTGAGTTTATGAAAAGCCTTGGCCAATATGTTTATGCATATAGTGCTGAAGGTAATTTACGAGAATCTATACTTAATAACACAGTACACTATAGTGGTGTGGGTGTTAAGAACAGATGCTTAGACCATACTAAAGAAGAAAGTATGGGTGGTAAAGATTATGATCCAGACAATTTGTTTATCATTGCTCACAGTTTAGAGAAATACGCCGAGACAACAAAGGTACATGAAATTGCATCCTTTGCGATTGAGGCACTTACGATCGCTTTAACTAATCCAAAAGACAATAAAGTCAAAGGTCGTTATGGCGAACTAATGGTACTCCAACCAATAACTGAAATATTTAATGAATGGCAGCTTGGAGAAATTGATCCTGTAGCAGAAGGATTTAAATTCTATGAAAGGTATCCAGAGCTTAGGTCAGTTACTACTGGTACTAAATCAAATAGTGAAGGCACAGAGTTCTCAACAAGACGTATTGAAGGTACAGAGTATAAGCTTTGTGTTACCTATGGTGTCGACTCTGCTGATGCTCATGTTAAAGTAAACTTCAGTAAGAAATACAAAGGGAAAGAGCAAGCAGAACTCTTTGACTTGTGGGCCAAACAAAATAGCGATCAGAACATTGAAGAATCAGCTGCTCAAGGCGAATACATGATAACCGGTTTTGAGTCTGCAGAAGATGCTAAAGATTATTACGTAGAAGCTGCAGCATTCTAATGAAAAAGTATTGGCGACTTTGGGCAAAAGCTATTGGCGAAAAAGAAGGCTCAACTGATCTTGAAGCAGATATGATAGCAATGATTAGAACTGTTATTGTTCTTGTTAATTTTATCACCTGCTTCTTTATTATTGCTGGTAATATACACAACTGGTAATTCTACCAATTTGTAATATACACCATAAAGCTTCTTGGCAATAATTCGTTAAACTTATCGTCTTGAATCTTTTCAATAAACGTTTCATCTTGAGTAAAAACTCTATTAAGCGCAATCATCGGAATTAATACAGTATCTCGCCAGTCTTTAAATTTATCTTGACCACCATACTGAGCATCTAAATGACAACGAACGGCTATATGGCGAACCTTAGTTCCTAAGAAGTCAAACATATCTTTATGCAAGATATTGTATTCAGCACCAGCTGCGTTGATTTTTAGGAAGTCAATATGTTCAACGTCATTAGTTGCACAAAACTCTAATAAGCTCATTAGCTTTACTTCGTCATTACCATACACGTTACTTAAATCGACATCGGTGCGACCAACGGCTGCGTTGATTGGAACAACTTTTGGTGTCGAGTTGTTACCTATAATATAATCAGATACATTCTTAACTGCAGCTTTTAAAAGTGTCTTACTTGGTTCGATCATAAACACTTTTTGAGCACCAGCGTCGAGAGCCTTAGCTGAAAACATTCCTATGCTTGCACCAATATCAACTACAATATCATCTGGTAAAACCTGGTACCACCAGTCGTAATCTTTGCTATGGAAAAATGTACTATACAGACTTGCTACATCATTGATAGAGAGGTCTGCTGTGTCGACTTCAAAGTTGAGGGATTTGGGTTTTAACATGTTATAGTCACCTTTTTAATAAATAAGAGTATACATCAATTAATGGAAATACATTATGATTAATAACTATTTATCTGCTGGTGGCTTTAAGATCCAGGTTAAAAGATTGCCACACGTAGAATTCTTTTCTAATAAGGTTCTATTACCTTCAGTAACAACAAACTCTGTTAAGAGCGACACGCCGTTGCGTGCTTTTTATAGTGTTGGCGATCATATTTCTTATGCTGATTTAGATTTGACTTTTATCGTAGACGAAAACATGAATAACTATATCGAAATCTACGATTGGTTAAAAGCTTTTGGTACTCCAGAATCATTAGCATCATACGATAAACTAAATAAAAGTATTGATGGTCTTACTTCAGATATTACAGTGCTGATATTAAACTCACATAAGAATCCAAATATCGAAGTTACTTTTTCAAATTGTTTCCCGGTCGGTATTACACCAGTGAGTTTAGACTTGAGTAATGCTGATGTTACTTACGTCGAAGCAACAGTAACCATACGATACGACCAGTTTAATATCAAAAAGTTACCGTAAGGGGTTGACAAATCACATAAAACGTGATATAATATACCTTTATAGTTAACAAACGAGTATATAATGGACACAAATGATATTGCCACTTTATGGGCAACAGACTCATCAATAGACGAAACAAATCTAGTTGGTGAATCTAAAAGAATTCCTCAATTACACAGCAAGTACTACAACCTTTTCTACCGAGAAGTGCTTCGTGTTAAAAAATTAAAAGCCGAATACAAAGAGCTAGAGCGCCTTAAGCGTGAATACTATGATGGAAGTATGGCTGAAGAAGATCTAAAGGATAATGGTTGGAAGCCTTTTCGTTTAAAAGTATTGCGCCAAGACGTAGACAAATATATTCAATCAGACAAAGATATTATTAAGCTTAGTTTAACGATTGATTATCATACAGCTAACTCAAATTATCTTGAAGATATTATTAGAACAATTCATAGCCGTAATTTTATTATTAAGAATATGATTGATATGCTCAAATTTCAATCAGGAGACTATTAATAAATAGTACTATACAATGAACAGAGGTGAACGATCAGTGTGGGATAAATTTTTAGAATGGGGGTGGAAGCTAGAAGCTGACCGCCAAAACGAAGAGCTTGATCTTAAAGTGCGAGAGAACAAAGTCGTTGATATGATGGCTGACGATATAGATCCAAGCGAAGTTACTATCGAAAACGCATACAAAACAAGATGGATATGGTATCATACTATATTAGCGATCGGCATCTTCTTCACAAATATTTTACTAACAGCAATACTTGTAATATTGGCAATTAAGCTATGATATTTTGGATTGGCTTTATACTAATGTTTCTTAACGAAGGATTCGTGATCATGCGACATGTGCATCCTTGGTTTGCTATTAAAAGAGATGCACTGATTAAATCTCTTGGTCGTTACTGGAAAGTAACACATAGCTTAGCAGATACATTATGGATCGTACTAATTGCTTACGGGTATTATTTAGAACCAGAAAATTGGATAACATTTACTTTACCTCTTGTTATCTTTTGGCTATCAGTTCTAGTGTTTGTTTATTTACCTATGTGGTTTAAAAAGAAATGAGTGAACAGATAACAATTGAAGCTATCAACTCAGTACACATGAAAGTAAAAGCCGACTCAGGTACTCTCATGGAATTATCTGAACACTTTAGCTTTAGGCCTGAGGGCTATCAATTCGTTCCCGCTTATAAAAATAGAATGTGGGATGGTATTATTAGATTATTCCAACCTATGAGACCGACTATCTACGTTGGCCTTTACCCACACATTAAAAAATTCTGTGACGATCGTGGATATTTCTTATCTGCTCCAGATCATATAGGATTAGACGAGGACTTCGATGATGACTATCCTGTACAACTCGCTAAAGAAATCAATTGTAAATTTCTACCAAGAGACTATCAAAACGACTATGTCCTTAACGCTTTGCGTAAGCGTAGATCTTTATCTTTATCACCGACATCATCTGGTAAGTCTTTAATAATCTATTTGATTCAACAGCATTACTTCCAAGCTTTTGGACATCGTACACTAATTATCGTTCCAACTATCTCGTTAGTACATCAAATGAAAGGTGACTTTGTAGATTATGGTTGCGATGAAAACGATATCTATACTATTCAAGGCGGTGTTGATAAAAACACAAGCTCGCCGATTGTTATCTCAACATGGCAGTCACTAGTTAAATTAGGAAAAGATTGGTTCGACCAATTTGCAGTTGTACTTGGAGATGAAGCACACACATTTCAATCTAAAAGTTTAACTACCATTATGGAAAAGTTAACAGACTGTGAATATCGTCATGGATTTACTGGTACACTGAAGTCAGCTGAAAGTAAAACACACCGACTTGTATTAGAAGGTTGCTTTGGCGAAGTCAAACGATTTGTGAATACAAAAGAGCTTATGGATGCAGGAACAGTTGCAGACTTTAAAGTCAAAGCGATCGTGCTATCTCATAGCGTCGAAACGCGTAAGAAGTTTAAAGATGCTCTCAAAAATTTAGATGGAACAAAGAAATGGCCAGCTGAACGAGAGTTTATTGTTAATAATGAAAAGAGAAATCTTTTTATAAGGAATTTGTTATGGTCTCTAAAGGGGCAGAACAATCTAGTTCTGTTTGATTTAGTTGAAAAACATGGTAAGGTGCTTGAACCGATGCTTCGCAAGGAAGGTCGTGTACTACATTTTATCTACGGTGGTACTAAAGGCACCGAACGTGAGGAAATTAGACACTTAATAGAAAATGACCCAGTGAAGCGACACGATATACTTGCTTCTTACGGAGTATTCTCTACGGGAGTTAATTTGAAAAGATTAGATAATGTGATATTTGCTACTGGTTCAAAATCTGAAATTAAAGTGCTACAATCAATTGGTAGAACTTTGAGGAAGGCTGATGACTCGGAGCAAGCTACTCTATATGATATTACGGACGACCTATCGGTCGGCTCTTTCGAGAACTACACTTTAAAGCATTTTAAGAAACGAATTGAAATCTATGGATCAGAACAATTTGCATACAAGATTTATACTATAGAGGTTTGATTAGTACAACTATTATGTGCCTTAAAGGTTGATAACCTTATTATACCATACTTTGTACCATTTGTCAACTGTTTTTTTCATTTATTTTCATTTATTTTTACAAGATAAAATAAGTGTTGACAAACCCTCAAAAGTGTGTTATAATTATACCTTTAAAGAATTGAGAAACATAAACCTATATTGCTAACACCTTTATAGAATAAACATTAAAAGGATTCAATAATGGCGAGAAAACGCAACTATGTGAACAATCCTGATTTGCTTGCAGCATTAGTAGCATATAGAACATTATGCAATGAAGCTGAAGACGCAGGAGAAAACAAACCACAAGTACCTGAATACATTGGAAAATGCATTCTATTGATTGGCACGAGGCTAGCAACCAAACCAAACTTTTCAGGCTACTCATACAAAGAAGAAATGATATCAGACGGAATTGAGAATTGCTTACAGTACCTTCACAATTTTGATCCTGAGAAATCCCAAAACCCATTTGCGTATTTTACACAGATTATTTGGTTTGCATTTCTAAGACGAATACAAAAAGAAAAGAAGCAGACTTATATTAAGTTTAAAGCTTCACAAAACATGCTAACTCAAAGCATTCTTGAAGATACTGGTGAAGGACCTACTATCACAATGAACGAGCCTCCTGAGTATATAAGCAGATTTATAGAAGACTTCGAAAAGAAATTTAAGAAGCCACCACCTGAGGCCGATACGCCACTTGTACCTGAAACAAAGCCGGAAAAGAAGTAATGAAAAAGATTTTAATTTTTGGTCTGCCAGGATCTGGTAAGAGTTATCTTGCTGAACCATTGGCAGAAGAGCTTGGAGGTGTTTGGATAAACGCTGACCAAGTACGTGAACAATATGATGACTGGGATTTTAGTGACGAAGGTCGCATGAGACAAGCATTAAGAATGAAGTTCTTATCAGAAGGCGTAGTCCGAGCTGGTAAGTTTGCTATTACAGACTTTGTTTGTCCGTTTGAGAAAGCTCGTGTTGATTTTGCACCAGACTATTCAGTTTGGATGGATACAATTAAGGAAGGTCGTTTCGAAGATACTAATAAGATCTTTGAGAAGCCATGGCATCATGAGAAGCCAGAGTCAGTAGATCATATTGTACACACATTTAGACCTGATGTACATGTTACTATGGCTCGAATCATTAAAGCCACGTTTAAGGTAGACTAATGAGCGAGAAAGTAACAAAAGCTAGACACTTAGCGAAAGCGGTGACATGGAGATTTATCGCAAGTATTACAACAGCACTAATCGCATTATACTTTGGATTGCCAATGAAAGCAGTGGGTGCAGTATTCCTTGCCGATATTGTAATTAAATTTGTTTTATACTACGGACACGAGAGGCTCTGGTATAACTACATTAGATTTGGAGTAAAAGGAAATGATTAATCCAGAAGAATACTTTGACTATAAGAAGCCAACAGTTCAGATGTTAGGCAGATGGCAGCCTTGGCATGATGGCCACACAAAATTATTTAAAAAAGCCTTGACAATCACGGGACAAGTTGTTATAATGGTACGAGACGTATTTAAATATGAAGGTGATGCTGGTGCAGGTCGTACATCTAAACAGGACGATAACCCATTTGGTATGGTACAAGTTGTACATGATATTGAAATAGGTTTAAGAGAACATGGCTATGAAAATGGTCGTGAGTACTTAATATTAGAAGTGCCGAACATTGTTGACATCAGCTATGGTCGTGGAGTAGGTTACACATTTACTGAACATGACCTTGGCGAAGATATCCATAAGATATCTGCAACAGCTATTCGTGCACAAATGAGAGAAGAAGGTAAATTATGAACTTAGTATACTACCCCGATCCTATTCTTAGCAAAGAGCTAAAGGATTTTGATTTTGAAGATGTGAAGCAAATATTTGCAGACGCTGCAGATCTAAAATCACAAATGGTTGATGTCATGGTGTCGCGCAAAGGTATTGGCTTATCTGCATGCCAAGTTGGTTTAGACATGAGATGTTTTGTTATGGGAGAAACAAAAGAATCTGCTATTATGGTAATCAATCCTAAAGTTTTAGCATTCGATGACGACACTGAACTTGAAGTTGAAGGTTGTTTAAGTTTCCCAGATGTATTCCTTAAAGTCAATCGACCAAAAACTGTTCAAGCAGAATGGTTAGATGAAAATGGTGAAAAACAAAGCGGACTACTTGAAGGTTACGGTGCTCGATGCTTTATGCATGAGTTAGATCATCTTAACGGTGTAGTATATAAAGACCGCGTTTCAAGAATGAAGTACGATCGTGCTCTTAAAAAGAAAACAAAAATTACAAAAGAGCGCAACAAAATGTTAGCTACGATGCAGTGGGTTGACAATGTTAATAAGCTTAGAGCTGAGCAAGAAGAAGCAGCCAAAACAAATACGCTTGACTTAAGTACAAGCGAGGACTGATAATGAAAATTGCAATCGTTACCGACTTACATTTCGGTGCTAGAGGAGATAGTCGTGTATTTCACGAAGTACAAAGAAAGTTTTTTGAGGAAGTATTCTTTCCTTATGTGGACGAACATAATATTACAACAGTATTCGATCTGGGCGATACCTTTGATCGTAGGAAATATATCAACTATGTAAGCTTACAGCGTTGCCGAAGTTTCTTCTTCCAACACTTAGCAGACCGTGATATAGACTTCCATTGTTTAATTGGTAATCATGATATCTACTATACGAATACTAACGAAGTTAATAGCATGAATCTATTAACAAATGATTTCAAACAATTTAATTTATACGAAGATAAAGCAGAACATCTTACACTTGGAAATACTACTTTCCTAATGCTTCCTTGGATCAATAAAGAGAAT
>Ga0209092_10003954_pt1 | contig 12581 bp, 18 predicted proteins | sample FraStrMetagenome_FD_187446 | JGI IMG/M metagenome (GOLD analysis project Ga0209092, IMG submission 187446) | Marine eukaryotic phytoplankton communities from Arctic Ocean - Fram Strait ARC3M Metagenome (SPAdes) (version 2) | ecosystem: Environmental > Aquatic > Marine > Oceanic | place: Fram... | reverse complement strand
ACAAGCAACTAGAAGCAGATGATCTTATTGCAGGTTGGGTACAAGCACATCCTAATGACAATCATGTTATTATTAGTACTGATGGTGACTTTGCACAATTGATTGCTCCTAACTGTAAACAGTACAACGGTATACAAAATGTTACTATTACACACGAAGGTTACTTTGATGACAAAGGTGCAGAAGTTATTGACAAGAAAACTAAAGAACCTAAACTAGCACCTAAGCCCGACTTTATGCTGTTTGAAAAGTGTATGCGTGGCGACACTAGTGATAATGTGTTTAGTGCTTACCCTGGTGTACGTACAAAAGGTACTAAGAACAAAGTAGGTCTTATTGAAGCGTATGCTGATAAGACTGCAAAAGGTTACAACTGGAATAACATGATGTTACAACGTTGGACAGATCATAACGGTGAAGAGCATCGTGTACTAGATGACTATCAACGTAACGTTGTACTATGTGATTTAACTGCACAACCTGGCAACATTAGAAGTATTATTAACGACACAATTGAAGAACATATGACGCCTAAAGAAGTATCACAAGTAGGCATGCGTCTTATGAAGTTCTGTGCTAAGTGGGATATGCAACGTATTGCAGACCAGGCACAGGCATTTGCAGAACCATTACAAGCGAGGTACCCATCATGACAATAAAAGCAAAAGAAGTCCTTAAGAATAAATTTTGGATTGTAGAAGAAAACGGTTCAAAGGTAGGAACATTAAGTGCCGCAGAAGAATGTTATTCTTATTCATGTGATAAAGGTACTACTGTGTTTGGTGACTTTGACCAACTAAAGAAACATTTAGGAAAAATTAATTGGAGTACTACTGACTCAGTAGAAACTGCATCAGACTTTGAAGTGCATGGATATCCAACAAGTTGCGAACCTTATAATCCTATGTATGACGTTAAAAATAAATTACCGTTGTTTAGCAAAAGTAACAAGAGCAAAAGTCTTTACTGTGCAGGATATTACTGTATTGAATTTGAAAAAGGCTGGGTAAAGAGTTTTTGTCCTAAACAAATAACAATCGAACGTTACAACTATAGCGGTCCGTTTAAGACTGACATAGAAATGAGAGCGGAGTTATCACGTGTCAATGCAAGATCCTCTTAATACTGGTCCTATACAGCAGTTTATTCAACAGGTTAAACAGGCTGACTCTGGACAAGCAAGAGAAGTAAAACTTACTTTGCAACAGGCTAAAGGGTTAGCATTTACACTAGGTATTGTAATGTCTAGGCTACAAGGCGATATGGAAAAGTTTGTAAAAGAAAATGCAAGCAAAGAAGAAATTGTAGAAGTGCAAATGGACGGCGGAGATAATTGGTAATGACAACTCATGCAATGATTGATTTAGAAACATTAGATGTTTTACCAACTGCAACTGTATTAACAATTGGTGGTGTTAAATTTAATCCGAATGAAATAAGCGAACCTACGCAACCATTCTATTATAGATTTAATGTAGACGAACAACTTGATAAAGGTCGAACAACTTCTGAAAGCACACTAGAGTGGTGGGGCAAACAAGCAGAAGATGTACGTGAAGAAGCACTAGGTGATGACAATCGTACACCGGTACTAGAAGTATTACAAGCACTAAACAAATGGTGTGTTGGTGTTGATACTATTTGGTGCCAAGGACCAGCATTTGATATTGTTATACTAGAAGATATGTTTAGATCATATGATCATCACTTGCCTTGGCCGTTTTGGAAAATTAAAGATAGTAGAACATTGTTTGGCATTATGCCAACAGATCCTCGCAAAGCAATTAACTTTGCCGCACACAATGCATTAGAAGATTGTAAAGTTCAAGCATTATGTGTACAACAAACAATTAAACAATTAGGTCTACAACTTAGATAACTGCTACTTTAACCTTTTAAAAGGATAAATATATGCGTATATAACTAAGAGGATGTAACGCATGAGTAGACCTAAGCCTACGGTATTACTAGAATACGTGAATAAAAAAACATATCGATCTGAACAAGTATTGGAAGCCGAAGCAATATGGGCTATCTTTCATAAAGGCAAACCTTTTAATTTAAAAAGTTCAAATATGTATACAAACCTTCCTGGACCAAAATACAAAAAAACTAGTTTCTCAAATCCAGGCCATGCACATAATTTATCAAGCAAATTAAACGAGATGTTTAATTGTAAAGACTTTAATGTTGTTATGTTAACAACAGGCGAAATAGTTACAGACGAATGAACTGGAAAGAAACATTCACTAAGATCTTTTTAAAGCAAGCCGATATTGCAATATCAGATGTTACCATGGCAGAATATATGTCATCTTGGTGGCAGAATACAAGAGTTAAAAAGACAGGTGGGTTACGGTTAACTGATGCAGGTTTAGAATTTATAAAAACAGAACTTGAATTAACTACGTTTGATATACCATTTCCAAAAGACTTTGAACTTACAACTAATACAATAATATGGTTAGATCAATTTATTGATTGCCCTTATTGGTTATGTAAATACAGCATCGAAGTAACGGACGAAAAGAAGGCGCTTGAACTACATCTTTTTAGTGGCGATGTAAAGAAGTATGGTTTAACAAAAGCATTAAACAGACAAAATAAAAATATTTAAATAATAAATAATATAGTATAACTAGAGACTAAAATCATGGCATATTCAGATAAAGTAATGGACCATTACGAGAACCCTCGTAATGTAGGCAAGTTTGATGACAAAGACGAAAGTATTGGAACAGGTATGGTGGGAGCACCTGCGTGTGGCGATGTAATGCGTTTACAAATTAAAGTTGATGACAACGGCATTATTCAAGATGCTAAGTTTAAAACTTACGGTTGCGGTAGTGCTATTGCCAGCAGTAGTTTATTAACTACATGGGTTAAAGGTATGTCGTTAGGTGAAGCAGGTAAAATAAAGAATACCGAACTTGCTTCTGAACTAGCATTACCTCCAGTAAAGATTCATTGTAGTGTACTAGCAGAAGATGCTATTAAAGCGGCAGTTTTGAACTATCAGGGCAAGCATCCTGAAAAAGAAAAAACTGGTAACTATTACCAAATTAAATAATAAGTACCAAAACAGGTTGACATTCTCGCAAATGTAGTGTATTATATATACATACTAAGAAATTAAGTATGGCACTGATACAAACAAACGAGGAATATAACATGGAATCTGTAGTACGCACTGTAACGCCAAATGGCGCAAAGAAAAGTATTGTTAGAGCATTTAAGAAAAAACGCCCTATTTTCCTATGGGGACCTCCAGGCATTGGTAAGTCTGACATTGTAGGGCAAATTACTAAACAACTAAAAAAATCACACTTAATTGATATTCGACTATCTTTATGGGATCCAACAGATATTAAAGGTATTCCGTATTATAGTGCAAATGATAATACAATGGCTTGGGCACCGCCAGCAGAACTTCCAACAGAAGAATTTGCGGCACAGTTTGATTACATTGTTCTTTTCTTAGACGAAATGAATTCTGCGGCGCCAGCAGTACAAGCGGCGGCATATCAACTTATTCTTAACCGTCGTGTAGGACAATACAAACTACCTGACAACGTACTAATTGTAGCGGCAGGTAACCGTGAAGCAGACAAGGGTGTTACTTACCGTATGCCTGCTCCGTTAGCCAATCGTTTTGTACACTTAGAACTAGCAGTAGATTTTGATGATTGGTTTACATGGGCTGTTGAAAACGGTGAACACAATGACGTTGTAGGTTATCTTACATTTAGTAAGAAAGACCTTTATGATTTCGATCCAAAGTCACCTAGTCGTTCTTTTGCAACACCACGTAGTTGGTCGTTTGTTTCAGAATTACTTGAAGATGACGATGACGAGAACACCACTACTGATTTAGTAGCCGGTGCAGTAGGAGAAGGGTTGGCTGTTAAGTTTATGGCTCATCGTAGAGTTGCGGCGAGTATGCCTAACCCAACTGATATCCTAGCAGGTAAAGTTAAAGAAATGGGTACTAAAGAAATCAGTGCCATGTATTCCTTGACAGTATCCTTGTGCTATGAACTCAAACAAGCATCAGATAAGAATGATAAAAAGTTTGACGACATGGTTAATAACTTCCTGCGCTTTGCAATGGATAACTTCGAAACAGAACTTGTAGTTATGGGCATTAAAGTTGCTATTACACAATACCAACTTCCAATTGATCCAGACGAAGTTGCATGTTTTGATGAATTCCATGAACGTTTTGGCAAGTACATTAGTGCCGCCAGTACATAAGACTAGAAGGGCAGGGGTCACTCTGCCCTTTTATCTTGGCAAAAAATAGGTTGACAAATCTAGTAAATATGTTATTATATATGTATAGATAGAAAAAAGGGCTTAACATGAGTTTAGATACTAAAGGCTTTACACCAGTAGAACTAACAGATGAACAACTTGCAGTAATGCGTGAAGAAGTTCATGATCGAGTTATTGTAGCCCGAGTGGGTCTTTTATTGCGACATCCGTTCTTTGGCAACATGGCTACACGTATGCGTGTACAATCATGTGATGATTGGTGTCCTACTGCCGCAACAGATGGTCGTAACTTATACTATAATACACAATTTTTTAATATGTTAACTAACAAGCAGATTGAGTTTGTTATTGCACATGAAATTTTACATTGTGTATTTGATCATATTGTAAGACGTGAAGATAGAGAACCTCGTGTATATAATATTGCATGTGACTATCTTGTAAACAACTTGTTAGTACGTGATAAGATCGGCGAACGTGTAGATCAAATACAAATTTTTCAAGACTTTAAATATGATGGTTGGGCTTCAGAAGAAGTATATGATGATATTTTTGAAAAGTATGATGACGACGAACTAGAACAGTTAGGACAATTACTAGACGAACATGTTGATTGGGAGAAAGATGCTGACGAAGGCGAAGGCAACAACGCACCAGGTGCTGGAGACAAAGAAGGTAAAGGTAAAGGCGAAGGACGTCCAACATATTCAAAAGATGAATTAAAAAAGATACGTGATGAAATTAAAGAGAGTATGATTACATCTGCACAGAGCGCAGGTGCTGGTAATACTCCAGGCGAGATATCACGTATGATTAAAGAACTTACAGAACCTAAAATGAACTGGCGTGAACTACTACGTCAGCAAATACAATCAACAATTAAGAGTGATTTTACATTTAGTCGTCCTTCACGTAAAGGTTGGCATACTGGCGCAATACTTCCAGGTATGAACTTTCAAGATACTATTGATTTGTGTATCGGAGTTGATATGAGTGGGTCTATTGGTAATTCACAAGCCGCTGACTTCTTAGGTGAAGTTAAGGGTATTATGGACGAGTATCAGGACTATAAAATTAAACTATGGTGCTTTGATACACAAGTCTATAACGAAGAAGATTTTAGTGCAGACGGCGGTAATGATATTACTGAGTACGAAATTTTAGGCGGCGGTGGCACTGACTTTGATGTTAACTGGTCATATATGAAAGAGAAAGATATACAACCTAAGAAATTTATTATGTTTACAGATGGATATCCATTTGGTAGTTGGGGTGATGAAGATTATTGTGATACTATCTTTGTAATACATAGTCACCGTGACAAGAACTTACAAGCGCCATTTGGGATGACTGCACACTATGAAGAATCCATTTAAAACACCTAACCCAAATAATATTTTTAAAATAAGAAATCCTAAAGTACTTCCACCTCATTATGAATATTGTGATTTTGAAGTACTTTATAATCTAGAAATTGCAATACAAGACTGGATATCAGAGAACTTAAAAGGAAGATTTATCATTACAAAAGCAATGAACACTGAGCAAAAATTACATATGCGAGTAGGATTTGAAGATGGTAAAGAAATGAGTTATTTCATGTTAGCCTGTCCACTTTTGCGATACAAATAAATAAAGTACGCATATATACTATATAGGAGTTAAATAATGAGCGATACAAAAGATACAGTAAAAGATGTGCCACAAGTAGAAGCCCCAGAAACTGCACCAGCAGAAACGGCGGCTCCACAAGCAGGCGCAGATTTATCAGTACAAGACCTCCAAGGACTTAAAACAATTATTGATGTTGCAAGTTCACGGGGAGCATTTAAACCAAACGAAATGATGAGTGTAGGTCAAGTTTATGGCAAACTTGAAGCATTCCTTTCTGCGGTACAACAACAACAAGGATCAACAACTGATCCTGCACAAGGAGTATAACATGGCAGATTTCAAACACGTTGGTAGACTTACTACTAACAATCGAAAACTAGTCGTTGCATATAGAACTATTCCAGGTGACCCAACTGAGTGTTTGGTTATTCATACAGAAAGTTTAGATGCCGCAGATCACGATAGTTTATTTAAAACACTAGAAAGTAACGCAGGCCAAAGTGCTGACGAATTGTCAGAAGTAATGGCTAGGACACAATTAACAGACGGACGCAATATGCTTGCTGGATTTCATCACACAGGCAAACTTGTAAAAGTACCAACTAATTTAGTTGAACTAACACCAAACAGAACTACAGCAGTTAATTTAGCAGAACTAAATGAAATTATTGCAAACCAAAAAGGTGTAACAATTGACGAACTTGCAGGTGGAACACCGCAAGAAAAAGGTGCAACTACTATCGACGATTTAGTTCCAGATGCAGACGCTCCGCCAGCAGGTGTAGCAGATGTATTAGATGATGACACATTAGCCGCACAATACCGGTCACAAGCCGACTCTTTGTTCAAAGAAGCAAAGAGACTACGTGAACAAGCAGAAGAACTTGCTCCGACTAAGAAAAAGGCTAAGACAACCGAAAGTGTCGCGTAGTAACAAGTTATCAAAAGACGTCATTGCTCATTGGCCGGAAATATTCAAGGATATAGAAGTAGAAACTGTACCCCTTGAATATCTCCATTCTATTACAGTTAGATTTCTTGATGGGAAGGCATGGGTAATTGAACTAGACAGCGATGCTGTTCCAAATCCTGATCTTGAATATGGCTTAGAATCATTATTCGAAGAATATGAAGATAAAATTGATACTATAGATTTTAGGTTAAATACCCATAAAGTACGTAAAGACATTGAAGGACGTACCAAAACCTTCATGAAAAAGCGTAAATAAATAAAATACAGTTAGTTTGTCAAAGGCATAAATACTGTTAGTAATTTAGATTATGGAATAATCAGGAGCCATTAAATGAGTTTAAGAATTAGAAGAGGAACGGATGCCCAGAGATCCGGCATTACCTTTTTAGAAGGTGAGTTAGTTTATACTACCGATACTAAAAAGTTATACCTTGGTGACGGTACAACAGCAGGCGGCATTGCTGTAGATAGCACCACAGGAAGCATTAGCCAACTAGCAGACGTTAACATAAACGGTATACAAACAGGGCAAATCCTACAATGGGACGGAGCACAGTTTATTGCTGGTGATGACGCAGGCGATCAAGATAGTATTTTTGGTGCTGATAGTACACTTTTAGTAGATGCAACTAATAGTTCAATTAACTTAGACGGGACTGTAAAAGGTCACATTATTCCAGATCAAAACGAAACTTATAACTTAGGCTCCGCAAGTAACAAGTTTAATGATTTATTCCTGTCAGGTACAACAATTACATTAGGCACTGCAACTATTAGTTCAGATGGTAGTGAAATTACATTAAGTCAACCTATTAATGCAACAGTTAAATCATCTGGCGATGTTGATACTAACGACAATTCTATTACAAACACTGCGGCAGGTGGCAATATTACTATTGCTCCAACAGCAGGTAAAAAATTGTTAGTTAATGATACAGTTGGCGGAACTTCTTTTGCAGTTGATACAACCTCAAAAAGTATTGATATTGACAATGGATATGGTTTAAAATTAGCAACGTTTGGTTCAGCAGAATATAGTGCTATTGCGGCACAACCAGGTCAAATAGTATTTGACAATCCAACTAAAGGACTCAAAATTTATAACGGTACTGCTTGGGTTGCAGTAGAAGGCGGCGCTGGCGGTGCTGGTGTTGTTGAAGGACAAACATACGATATTAACATTAATGGTGACATTGTAGGCGACGATAGTTCATTACTTATAAACACACAAACCAAAGACCTAAGTCTGCTTACAGGTGCATTCACAGGGGTATTACAGGCTGGTACATTAAATGCTGACGCTATTAACGGTACTACTGTTACAACTACTGGACTAGGAACTTTTAGTAGTGCAAGTGTTGGAACTAATTTAACTGTATCCTCTCTAGTAACTACAAATAATTTAACCTCTACAGGTATTTCAACTTTAAATATTGTAAACGCTACTACTATAAACGGTGATATATTTGGTAGTGTTACAGGTGATGCACATATTACAGGTACAATTACTGCTGAAGATAGTAGTGTATTCTTTGATGCTGACACTAGAGATATTAATATTCGAAATGCAACTAGTAATACTATTAATGCAGACCAAGTCAACGCTACTCAAATGTTTGGTTCGCTTGTAGGAAGTGTATTTGACGAATCGTCAACTGTAATGGTAGATGCAATTAATAGTACATTCCAAGGTACCTCAGCAACATTAGACAGCGTAAGTACACCTATAATTGATAGTCCAGACGGTACACTTACTACAAATGCTGTAGGTGCAAACCCAGCAATTATGAAGTATAACAGATCTGCGGCAAGTGCATATGCACTTACACAATCAATTGGACGTACATTAATTAGTAAAACTATTGCAGGTACTGAAACCATTGTTGGTTCGCATAGTATGAGCGAAGACACATTTAATTGGTTACATGCTCCAGGCGGAACATACAACTACGATAACTATGTAATATTCCATAAAACTGGTAAAGTTGCAATTAGTATGGGTCAAGCAAATATTAGTGCAGAACCTGCGGCACACCTAGAAGTAGGTGGTAATATTAAAATGGACGGTTCGCTTATTGGTGGCGTACAAGTAATAAGTGGTCCTGGTGCAATTGACGTAACAACACTACATACAGAAATTACAACTACTGGTGCAGATGCATATACACTAGCAAACGGTGTTGTAGGTCAAATGAAAATTATTAGTATGGTAGTAGATGGTGGTGACGCAACAGTTACTCCAACTACGCTTGCAACTGGTACAACTATTACGTTTGACGCTGTAGCCGATAATGTTACACTAGTTTATGGTGCTTTGGGTTGGTTACCAATTGCAGTTCAAAACGCAGTAATAGCGTAATTAATAATATTTCGTAACACTCATTAACTTCATAATATTTTCCCAAGTCTTGGGTATATTCATTATCAAATGAATTGAGTTGTTTTCCCAGGCATTTGTTCTATGCACTTTAGTTGTGTCAATATAGTAAGCATTGCCTTCGTCTATGTTAATTGGACTACCGTCTTGTACCCACTCATAGCATGATTGATTTGTATTCTTTAAAAATACAACTACTCTAAAACAATCTCTAGTTAAGTAAGCATGATCTCTGTGTGGAGGAAAGTATGCTCCGGCGTTTGCTTGTACTAAGAAAGTTCTACCCAAAGGTGCAAAGTAATCACACAAGTCATGTACACTTGTTAGGTCTTTATATAACTGTGTAGGATACTTAAAGTCTGCTTCCATAACCTTACGGCCAGCACGTTGTCTTGCTTCAGGTAAACTTAAACTGTTGTTGAAACTATCACCTTCTAAGCCCCATAACATAAGACCTTGTCTACTGTTATCTTTTCCGTCACGTGGTAAGTAAGGTACCCATTGTTCTTTATAGTCAGCAATTTCATTATTGAACTGACCTAAATCAATTTTAAATTTTAATTTTTCATACATACCGAGCATATTTAATTGTAGTTCACATTTTATATCTTCTGCACTTGGTTCCATAAATTCTGGATCGGCTTTATTTGCGGCACTAAAATCATTGCCAATATATTTTTTAAATCTATCTTCCATTATATCTCCAGTACGGGAGGATTCAAACTGTATCTACTTAACTTAGTTGGATATCCTGTCATTTCGTTATCGTATGTTTCATCTTTAACCATTAAATGAAAAGTAATTGCAATTTTCCATTCGGCACCTTTCTTTTGAAAGTCAGTTGGTGCATGTAGTACACTTGTGTCTTGCACAATACCACTACATAGTTTCCAAGGAAGTACTGCTTCTATACTTAATCCTTCGTATATACTCATAGGTATACGGTCAGGCATCTCACGTTCCATCCATGCCCAGTCTAGTTTATCGTATTCTACGCCTTCAACTCCGTATTGCTCATAAGGTAGTAATCTAAAAGTATTTGAATAAGGACTAAAGTTAGGAATATGTCTACCTTGCATAAAGTGTGTAGCACGGCCTCTGTACCTTTGATTAAAAGTTACATAATCTATTTTTACATCGTTATGTATTTCTAAAGGAATAATAATATCTTTGTAAGGACGATAGCCTGGAATATGTGTAACACTATCCGTATGCAATCCATATGGACGAATACTTTTAAACATTTGGTCGCCGACACTTACAGGATCGTTTGATATCTCACTGTAGAAAATCATATCGTTTCCAAAGTGTTCGTATACTTTAGGCCGTAAAATATCATTTATTACGCTGTAGCGTATAGGGTGCGGAATGTTTACAATGTGTCCGTTTATTTCCCAGCCAACATTATTGTACTCTTTATACCAAAAGTCAAGCAACTGTACACGTTCTTGTTCTGTAATAAAGTTGTCTATACTATAACTAGGCTCGTATTGATCTTTAAAGAACTTTGTATTAGGATCATGTATAATGTCCATGTTCTTCAGTGTTTCGTCATCAAATGGTTTGTTTGCTTTACAGTTTTTCATATTCTTTTATCTTACCTTTACAATATTCAAAATCATATTCTTGCGTTATAGGCCAACTCAGTGTTATACGTTGAATATTATTTACTAAGTTTACCGTATGAGGTATATTAGTATTGAACAATGCTGTACTGTTTAATTCAAATTTAAAAACCTCTAACAAATCTTCTTCCTTATACAGATTAATACGATACTCTGGTATGTGTTCTATCAATGGATTTTCTGTAACAACATTATATAGTTTAGTATAACTCTTTGATCCATTTGGATAGATAAAGTTTATACATGCTTTTCTATGTGTGTCAACGTGTATTTTCATATCTGTATTTAAAGTAAAGATACTAAATGAATCTGATAAAAAAGGAAACTTTTTTTGTATTGTTTCTAAATAAGGTTCATCCGTTACGTTTCCAATATATTTTTCATTTTTTATGGTGGATTTTATATAATATTTTTCTATTATTTTATGTATATAGTTTAACTCAAATACACTGCTATCTAACATATATGCGTATTCATTATCTATAAAAGAGTTTTTATGAACTGCCATTGTGCATCTCCAAATTCGTAAAAACTAATACTTATTGCAACTCGTGTATCTGTTATATTATGTACTGCATGGTTCTTAAATGTATTTAACAAGTACCACTCTTTCTCCTGTTGCGTATATGTACTCTCAAGTACTTTATCACCGCTGTAAACGCTTGTATGAGCGTCTAAGCCACCTTTATTAAGTACATAGTTAATAGCAAACTCACGCTTATCCATGTGTATAACACCGTTTAACCGTGGATCTATTAGTTGTGCAAGTATGTGTGTTTTCTCTGGAAAGAAGTCTTTCGGAAATATACTTCTTATTTGTGCATCAACTTCATCAGTTACATAGTAACTAATATAACCCCCTACTTTGGATTCGACTTGTACCTTGTCTGTATACCATGCATCTGGTAATTCTAAAGCAGGCAAGTTTAATTTATGATACATCTAAGTCTTCTTGTGAAAGAACACTAACAATTAAATGCCAGCGTTCATGGTCTCCGTTATTCCAAGCACTGTGTTTAAATCCTTGATTTAGAAACCAACACTCTCCTACGCCCATATGTACTTCTTCACTATTACCTTGCTTGTCTGTATTTTTAAATCCACACTGGTCATTAGTTTTTAAAGGAATATGATACCTTACACTATAATCAGTATTGTAATCAATATGTGGTTTAATAACTCCGCCTGGTTTCATTATTGCCATGCGTGTTCTAGTTGCTTCGCCTACAAAAGTATTCATTACTTCTTGTATGTAACTTCCTTCAAGTTCAGGACGTAATGAATTGTAATGACGTTCATCAGGACGTTTTTTACTAATCTTAATATCGTAATCTCTGTCAACTGCATCAGGATTAAATTGTGTCATGCCTACTTGTGTATAACCACCTGTGGCAATTCCTCCTACATATTCTGTATACTTGCCAATACCAAAAGCATATTCAAGTGCAGGTGCTTTACTTCCTACCTTGTCTCCATATCCGCCTTCAATAGTTAAGTCGTCATTTTTATCTTTAACTAGATTAAAATCTGCAATAATTCTATCTACATCAAAAGTGTAGGGTAGTTGTTTAAAGAATGGAAGTTCTTCTCTACGTTTCATAGTTTGGTACTCGCTTTGTATTGCCAACAACTTGGCGCTTCTGGTACGCACACGCATTGTTTATCATCGTACAAATGCCAGTCTGTGCCTGTTTTCTCTTGTATACTAGTAATTAGT
>Ga0209092_10003952_pt1 | contig 12584 bp, 10 predicted proteins | sample FraStrMetagenome_FD_187446 | JGI IMG/M metagenome (GOLD analysis project Ga0209092, IMG submission 187446) | Marine eukaryotic phytoplankton communities from Arctic Ocean - Fram Strait ARC3M Metagenome (SPAdes) (version 2) | ecosystem: Environmental > Aquatic > Marine > Oceanic | place: Fram... | reverse complement strand
TGAGAATGCAGATATAGCGCTGAATATTAATTTAAGCCAACGCGACGATGATGTGCAGGAAGATGTGTCACAAACGAAGGCTGCGGGTGATGTCAAAATGGAGGAGGAGGAGGAGGAGGAGGAGGAATTATCGATGGAGATGGAGGATGCTAGTGTCGATAGTACGACATGTGAGAAAGAGGCTCTAAAGTCCCCTAGCGCTGCTGCTTCCATGGTCACATCGGTCGAGTTGAAAACTGAAGATTTTCCGAGTAATAATTGTAGAGAAAACTTCCAGTCTTTACCGGCAGGTATCGCGAGCGTATCTTGTTCCAAGAATGTGGTCAGAACTGAAACTGGGGAAACTGACGGCGATGATGATGAGGAGGAGGAGGAGGATTTCTTTTTCCATCTTAGTAAAGGTTCAGCCATAGAGAAGCCCTGTGCAAGGACTGAAACTGGTTTCCCTAAGGTGACTTCAAAGATAAATATTAAATTGAAGTCTGTTTCGCAACAGGCAGCTGTTGTCAACAAATCGATACCCGCTAAGCGACAAAGTCGTGATCTAAGATATTTCTCTCCTGAATATGAGGAAGATTATCTTGATTTTGTCAGTTTAGTGGGTAACGGAGTAGAAATTGAACCAACTCTGAAATCAGAAAGAGGTAATAAATTGGAGATGTGGGATACTTTTGAGAGAAGAGAACATGAGCGTCTCAATTTGTACTTAAGAGATAAGGAAGAGAAGTTGCGTTATCGTATTTCAACACAAATTCACCGCCTTCATGTGGAAATGACTTCAAAACAGCGTTTTCAGAGAGAGAAGGTAAGGCAACGTTTGAATATTGATTTTGACCTGGATTTTGGTTCAAATTGTTTACATTCGCTCATCAATTTTTCGAAAAGCTGATGGAGGCCAACAGGCAAGATGAAGGGCACATGCATCACCATTTAAAGATGAAATTAAAGCTTCTGCACGAAAATCATCGAACGAAAAAATCTGAGGTAAGTTTGAAAGAGTTGTTCGGTTGTAAGTTTCGAAGGTGGCTAATTGTTAATTCTCGTTGTAGCTGTTGAGACGTTATCAAACACATCCTCGCCAGGCCACTTTGATTATGCAGCTTGACAAAGAATTGAGGGCAAAAGAAGTTTTCATTAGAAAAGAAAACTCTCTCATGAAGGAAAAATTTGAGAAACAGCTTTCAATATTGACAGCACATCATGAAAAGAGGCAACGAGAAACAGAAATTTTGACTACCGAGGTAATTTGATCTGATGTTTTTTCTTTCTTAATATATCTATGAATGTCACAAATTTATATTGGTTTTAAGATTCGGAATAAGTTCCAGCAATATAATAAACAAAACAAATCTTTCTTGACACTATTTCAAGATAAATTGTTAACATCGAGACGGGCGTGCTTTTTGGGCGGCGGGACAAATGATTCGAACCCTACTCGGACTTCGAAACGTAAACGTGATTCACAATCAAGTGAAAAAGGAACGTCTGACTCGTTAAGACGTTTTAAGCAGAGAAAAGCTGTTTTGTCGAGTTGCCCATCAGTACCGCTAGAGGTTGAAATTCATAACGAAGGAATAGTTCTACACTTCCGCGCGTTGGAAGAGAATAATGATAAACAATCGGAGTCTAAGTCTGATTCTAAAGCATCAGAAACAGAAAATTCTATGAAGCAGAGAGTAGATATATCTGAGTTCGTACCATGGTGTACGAGAGCTAGGAATATTGTGTACTCACTTGTACTTGGTCGAATTCCAGCTTCGCTTGAAAAAAGCTTTGATCATAGGAATTATTTTTCGACAGGTGAAGCAATTGTCACTGCACTTTTTGGTAAACAAATTGAGAATAAGCCAAGTGCTTCAGCTGAAGGTTGTTTAGTAAAGGGGATGATTACGGACTGTAGGGTTACAGATTTAATGGCGAGAGCTCAGCGTGTAAGTGCGATGTCGCAAATTGTTGCAAAAAAAGCAGTGGTCCTACTTGAAAAATCGCACTCAAAGTTTCTCCAGGATCAAGAGTACATAAGTAACAAATTGAAAAAAGTAAAGGATCGTAAAGATAGTCTTACCAAAGAGCTAGTTAAGGTCAAAAACAATATTGATATGGTTCTCCAATCTCGCCAAGACATTGGCCACAAACTTGCTAGTAAGTTGATGCCGTCGGACATAACTAGAGGTAGAAATCTCTTGGCTAAGTACGAAGTTGAGTTGAAGCAGTTGCAAAAGCGGGGACAAGAATTGGAAATGGATATTCATTCATCGCAGAGGGAATGGGTAGAATTGACTGGTAATCTTAATAGCACCACGACCTCCATAAAAAATATTGGAATTGAACTTCAAACATCAAGAGAAAAATTGGAAAATGGAGAATATGCTTCATTAGCTCAAAACGGAAATGTTTCTTTATCGGATGTTAGATCGAATGTTTTGAAAGTACTAAGTGACACGTTCGCGGAGCGACGAAAAAATCGAACTAAGCAGAAATATCGCTTAAGCCTTATTTTGAGGCCGTCTCGGAAGCTTATCCTTGATGAAGTTTCGCAAGTTGTTCGCTATAGGAAGCGTATTGAGGATATCTCATCACCTTCAATTAGCAAGGAAAATATTGATTCATCGAGAATAGAGGCAAGGATTTTGCAATCATTTCACCCCGAAGCTCAATCACAAGGCATCCCGTTTCGGTCAGACGAACAAAATTCTAGCAACTGGACTGAACCAGGAGCGTTTGTTGACTTATCTGTGGATCCAAATAGGTGCAATAAGAACAAAATTTTACCGGTGAACCCGTCGTTCTCTGTCCTGAGACAATCATGGTCGTATGCAGCTTCGGCGTCAGGACGCCAAATGTCGTCAGTATTGAAACCTGCTGATGTAGATATATTACGAACAATGAAAGATGATCAAAAGCACCACGAAGTGAATGGTGTGAATTATTTTATTTCATTTATTACTTCGTATCTAATGTTTTGTTTTTGCTTGAAGGATATGATCCACTGTCAATACCTGAGGAACAACTACTGGTGGGATCCACAAAAAAATGTACGAAGCAGTCTATGAAAGTTACATCAAATAAGCGTCGTAAAGGTGTCCAAAAGAAAGTATCTAGGGAAAAGGATGTAAACAAAAAGACAGATTCTGCTTCCTCGGATTCTCAAAACTTTGTCCAGCGATCACTGTCCGAATTATCAAAATCTTCAGGCACTTTAAATCGTGTGCAACAACGAAGAACAAGCGAAAAGTTTCCTATGGTGCCGTCACAACTACCTATTCCGCTAGCGTCGTCGCAGACTTCTAATACGCTGCAACCAGCACATCTGCACAATTTAAGCGATAATATGAGCAGTCATTTTTCAGAGACAAATACGAAACCTGTGAGAAGGAAAAGCGGTCCTCACATGAACCTAAAAGGTCCAAATAATCAGCAAATACAACATACTCCTCATAGCTCTGCCACCGTATCGCATTCAACTCAGCAAGGTCAGACTCGTCCTGGACAGCAACGCTTACACTCCCATTTCAACCAACAGCAAAGTGGTATGCAGATAGCTCCTAGCAGGATGATGACAGGTCCTCAAAGCAATAATATTGTTGCTTCGAAACAGAGCCAACCACAATCAAATCAATTTGCGAGTCAAATTTCAAGTGGTATACAAGGCTATCCACAAAATCAGCCAATACCGTTCAGACGGATGAGTGGTACTCCAAGTAGTCAACAATTTTCAGCGCCCCGTCGGTTGTCAAATTCAAATCAAACCGCGATTCAAATGTCAATGGGTATGCAAAGACAAGGATCAGTACCACTAAGTCAACAAATGTCCATTCATAGGCAAGGAACTAAACCTAACCAAATGCCATTGCAAAGACAAGGATCAGCGCCAGGTCCAATCCCACTGCAAAGGCAAGGGTCCATACCCAACCAAACATCTATGCAAAGACAAGGATCTGTTCCTAATCAAATGCCTATGCAGAGACAAGGATCTGTTCCTAATCAAATGCCTATGCAGAGACAAGGATCTGTTCCTAATCAAATGCCTATGCAGAGACAAGGATCCATTCCCAATCAGACTCCCATGCAGAGACAAGGATCCATTCCCAATCAGACTTCCATGCAGAGGCAAGGATCAATTCCAAATCAAATGCCTATGCAAAGACAAGGATCAACTCCTAGTCAAATGTCGGTACAAAGGCAAGGACCATTACCTGGTCCAATGCCTATGCAGAGGCAAGGATCAATTCCTAGTCAAAAGAACATGCAAAGACAAGGGTCAATACCTATGCCCATGTCTTTACAGAGACAAGGATCCATACCTAATCAACTTTCCATGCAAAGACAAGGATCTAGCCACTTATCAAATCAAATAAATCGACAACAACAAAGTTCTACAATATCGGCACATCCTCGTAGACAAAGTGCTAACATGCAAAGACAAGGCTCGCGAACTAATCGTGTACCAAATGATAACAAGGTAATGCAGTTGAAAGGGCGTTCGCATCAAAGCATGGATCGTCAGTGGCAGATGAGTCAGAGAGCAAATATTTCTAAAACTGGTAACGCAAACGTTATGGCAAATAATTCGCATGTCTTCCCTTCGCAACAACAAGCCGCATCCCAAGCTTCAAATCACCTACAACATCAGCCAAATCGAATTCAACAACAACATCGTCAGCAGATCCTCTTACATCAAAATCAAAAACAATTTCAGTCTATGCGCCATCAACATAACCCGAACATGCCCAATCAGATGGCGCCTATTCAATTTCCGTCATCAAACCGTAACTCATTTCAAAATGAAATCACTCATGGAATACCCGGCAATATTTCGCAAAGACCAATGACTGGAAATTTTGCTCCTGACTTAAATATTGGCGATAGTCTTAGTCAGCATACACCTCGAGAAAATTCTCATTCCTCTGGTATTGGAAATAACGATCCAGTAGAGGCCTTCGACGACAGTCTCATGAAGATTTTTGAATCCGAAATTTAACATATTCTTTTAATAACTATTAGCTCTTGTCCAAACGTCGTTATGATGAAAGTAGGAAACAAGAATTTCGTCATTTATGTAAAATCGTTGCTGAAGTACATTCTTTACTTCAAACATTGCATCTATTGAACATCTTCATTAATCCTAAAAACCACATTATTGTCTTAAGTGTTGCAACCATAATCAAGTCATCATTTTAATGGTTGAATAACCTAATTTCCGTTGTTAATTTTACTCACCCTACATTAGGCCGAAGGATTATTGGGCAAGATACCTCAAGAGTAGAAGTTAACAAATAAGTATACAGTAGAAGTTAATAAAATAAAAGCATACATTTAAAAAAAAAAGTATACAGTTGAAAAAAGACAATAGCAAATAGCATTCAGGCGTTAGTAGTTACTTGCGGTCAAAAAAGAACTTGCTTGTTGGAGTGACAAGAACTTGATGAAACTTCTTGTCTTTAATACAGGAATTTATTGGCTCTTTACAAGACTTAGTGACCCACTCAGGTAACCCCTTCCAAACTCGATCATCTGTTGTATATCTATTGTCAGCAAGAACAATTGTAGCGTAATCCAATGCATGCCTTATAGCCCTACCAATACTTTGGTTAATTGCACGCATGCACAAATTTTGATAGTATTTTTGACCACTTATTCCAAGCCCATTGCTGCTTTTATAATTGAAATCGAGCTGCTTCATTTTTTCTTTCAATTCTAAACTTGTTATGTCTGGGTAAGGCAGCCCAGCGATTAGGACGCAACGGCATCTGTCATCTGAAAAATTGATTCCCTCGGACATTTTTGCTCCTATAACGCACATTAAAACTGCACCACATTTACTCTTGTCTGTCGTCTCTTTGCCATAAGCTTCCAAGATATCATCGACTTCTCGCGAGGTTCTAGGCTCGAAAAAAATTTTCTTCTTCCTTTCTATACATGGTATCAGGCCTGATAATTTCCAATTTTTCAGTACATACGTCAGATAGCTGAAGCTTGGCAAAAAAACGACTATTCCCGACGGAACAATTTCACACAGATTGTACAAAACGCGCCCCAATTCATTGCAAACATGAGGATTGTATCTTGACGTATACTTAAAATCTAGTTTGATTGGTGTGGGCCCTGATCTCAATCGAATCAAGTTGACATGTGATGAAGGCACGACGTGGTTACAAGAGAAACATGTCATAGAATCTGAAAATAAAGTATGGGAACATTGATCTGTACCTGAAAAAATTTCATTTATACGCTCGTCGGCATTTACTGCGTCCTTCAACAATTTGTTGGATCCCACTATTTCGTTTACAACATGAACAAATGGTCTCATAGTACCTCCCGCAAATATCTTAGGCGATGATTCATCATGTTTAGTCAGTACATGTATATTAATTATAAATCTATGAATACTTATCTCATATTTTACATACCACAGTATGAGATTCTCGCAGGACATGAGTAAATCTCTTCGATGGATCTAGGAGAACAAATTTGAGATTGGCGGTACCATTATTTCTTGAATCGACGAATATTTTGCCATCGCTTTCACCGGAAACAAGACAGCGCAAAAAATTCTCAACCAGGGATAGAGGTGACACATGTTTTGAGATAAACTCACTTGTTGTGCTTTCATCTATATTTGTATATTCTTCTTTGGCGACTTCCATCTCGGGACGAAATTTCATGAAACCAAGTAGCTTCTGTGTAAGTTTAGATTTTTTCAAGTATAACAAAAGTTTTGATATGTTGATATTTTCGATTTTCAAAGAAAAAATGAGCTCTGTTGTCGTGAAAGGGCCCTGCGAATTAGGTTTGGACAAAAACGATTGAAAGGCGTTCAAGCATCGTCGAATTTGACTTATGAAAAACAAATTGCGGCCAGCTAAACGAACAGAGTAACGTGATGAATATTCATCGACTTGAGATATGGCCGCTTCCACAATAGTAAATGTTAAAGTAACGGAAGAAATTCCACAAAGAGCCTCCGGGATATTATGCGCCTCGTCAATTATTATAACTTGATTACGTAGAGATAAACCAATTGAATTCTGAGCATTTTCAGAAAGAAGCAGAGAATAAGGGACGACAATCACTTCGGCTGCAGCCAAGGACTCCTACAAAGAAAAAAGAGCAATTGGTGCGACGACTTAACTGATATAGTATTATAGCGAACTAACCCTCGTTGCGTAATATGCACACGCGTGAGAAGATTTTCCGAGGTTGCGGATATCTTCAATATCGGAAGGATTTGCAAGTATTTGAAGAGATAATGAAGAAATTCCTTCTCTTGAAGTCTTTAGTGGACAGCCACCGCCGTTTTGGTTTATTTTGCTTTTGGAGTTGGAGTTGGCTTTCTTGGTTATGTCTAGACATCTTTCTGTTACTGCTGCTTCACTTCGATAGGATGGCCCGAGAACCTCAATGTTCCCACACAATTGTTTTCTTCCTCCTAAGGCAACTACACGGATATCCTTTCCCCAGTGCGTTCTTTTTATTTCCCTGACAAACTGAGATAATTGGGAGTGAGTTCTTGCGGCATAAATAACTTTTCTTACACCGTTTCCAGGAGAGACCCTACCCACAGTGCTTGCATTTATATCCAATGCTTTCATCGGGTTAAAGCAAGGTGCCTTCCGAGAGGCATTGGATCCATCCAAATGTCCACCTTTCAAAAGTTCTGATGATGCTCTTCTTTTCCGACCACGACTCCATATTTGATCTTCGATATTAGTACTCTCATCTGCACTATTCTCGTCATAATAATCGTCATCTGAATAGTACTCTGCGACGCAAAAGTCATCGTCTCGCTTTGAGCGTGACTCATCTTGTATGATTGCTTTACCAGTATTTGTACCTATCCTTGCACGTTTACGTGCCATAAAGGTAGACCTCAAACCTTTTCGTTCGGCAATTTTGGCTGCATTTACGGCCGATCGAGCTAAATTTTGTCGTCGGACCATTAGTTTTGATTCTATATTCTTTTCTGTCCTAGCATCAACAAGCAACCCTTTTGTCAACTCTTTACGGATCAAATTCAATGCCCCATTCAGTTCCTCACGCGCTTCTTTTGCTCTATTTACGACCTCAAGCTCACGTTCTTCCTGCTGCCGAACTTTAACCTCACGCTGCCGATCCGACCACGCATTCACCCAAGCTGGTACATCTTTGTTGACATCGTCATTATGATTCGAAGACACATTATCCCTATTTTTACTGAAAGATAAGTCCCGTTTTTCGCGCCACTTCAACCAAGCGATGGTCGCACAAGCCAAAGAAAGCGATTTCCCCGTACCAGTAGGACTCTCTAAAAACAATAAATGCGCTGGTTTCCTTTCACTCTTATCACTCATGCTATCGCTACTATTGAGGTCAAGTTCATCATCTCGCTTCCGCAAGACCTTCAGTATACAATCCATAGCATCACGCTGCTGCGGATAAGGCGTTCCGTAGGGAAATGGTACGGTATCACCCGTAGGATAAGCATCGTCGTCGTGGTTGGCATCGAGGTTGGTGTGTGGTTGGTCCATGATAATCGTATTAAAAGTGAGTAAGCTGTATCGTTGCTAATCAAAGGGTGATGACGACGAGAATGAATTGGAGGAAGGTTGAAATTTTGTTTAGGAATCCTGCGCTATGAGCTATGATCTATGATGTGTGTGTGATTATGTGATTATGTGATATATACTTTTATCGCGGAAAAACATCAAAATTCAAAATAATTCAAAATTGGCTTGGTGCGTGTGAAGTGCAATAATTGTATAACAATACATGTAGCCAATTACACCAATACTATGTGATCCTCATGGGAAATGAATGCTTCCGTTGTGTATCGATCATACCGTATCATTGATAATCCCTACAAGAAACGAATGCATTGAGAATGTATTGAAAGGTTCTCCATGAATACTCGTCGTACGTATTTGGCTATACAAACGTTACATCTTTCCTCGTACGTCAGCATCGACACTCCTCCTTCATCTCAACTCTTTAGACATGTTGTATCCTCATCATCACCTACTCATCATCGTAACAACTCATCATCCCTACATTATCAAACAGGGGAGGAGCAACCAGTTTAGGCCTTCGGTTATTGAATTGAGTCAAAAGTCTGTGTTCGTTTTCGTAATCCGTCATAAACATAATCATACATCAGTTCAATTTTTTAAAAGAAAAATCAAAACGTGCGGATGCCGTACACGATGACGATCTCTTCGAACAAAATAATTTTACTGTTCATCATCGTAGCATGCTATGATACGTTAGCGTTGACGTCTTTGTCGTCGGAACGGATGCTATTGTCACCATCGCACAAAAGATGCACATCGTCTTCCATGACTCGACTTTTCGCACGAAGTAGGAAGGATATGTTTCGTGAATTACAAGAAGGGGGAACGGTAGAGAAGAAAAGCAAAAAGGGTGAGAAAGATTTCTATACCAAAAAGAAACGAAATACTGGTAAACGACCGGCTAAGGTTGGCAGTAATAGTGGAGGGGCTGTTTCCATTTCTCCCGACTTAGCACAGTGGGCTGGTACATTAGGTAATGATAATGCTGTGATGGAGGAGGGAGGTGTTGCTAGTGCGACGGAAAGTACCACATCAAAGAATCGAACGCGAAGACGAAGTAAGAATGAGGAGAAGGAAGAGAAAAAATTGCGTCAAATGCAACGGAAGGCGGAAGAAGAAGCGATTGCCGAACGGGTTGCTGGAATCGTTGAGGTGTTAGAAGAAAAGTTTGAAGAGGAAAAACGAGATATGAATTTAATTATAGAAAATTTGGAGAATCTTTGTAATCTCGGTGGGACAGGAACAAGAACTATCACTTCGGGTCAAACTCGTGTAGACTATCGAATGGTATTCGCGGGCAGTGATGCCGCTGTTTGTCATCTCGGCTCAGGTTTGCATAAGGTGCCACTCGCTCGTCTTCAGGAAATTTTCATGACTGTGGGAAAAAATAGGATTGAAGTGAACGAAGTCATAAGAATCCTCGGGCCGTTCCCGAACGTTAGAAATATTTTGAAGGGTGATACATCTGTAGCTTCAAGTAATAAATTCAATATCGAATATACTAGCATGGTAGATGGGACTGGAAAAGAAATTTTGGCTGGTGAGGAAGAAAATAAAAGAAATGTTCAACTCAATGTAATGTTCGCCAGTGATCCTGCCATTGTATGCTCGCTTCCAATTGAATCTAGCGAAAATCCCTTCGACAATAATGGGCAGAATATATTGGTTTTTTTCAAAGAGGAGAATTTAGATGAAGAATTAGAGAAGCTGCGTGTGCTTTAGGTAGGGTAGCACGTGAATAAACTAATATTCTTTGGGCTTCATGGAAACGAAAGCAAGGAACCGTCACAAAGTTGTTCTTTATCATTTGTCATCGCGACTCAAACGAAACGAAATCTTCAGAAGGAAACGTTTGTGACAGGCAACTCTTGAAGTAGTAGTAATTTTAGCTATGAAAAGTTAGCTCACTGATTGTTTTCTGTGTTGGTACACCGGCAAGAACATTGAGTGAGGTAAACTGGAAGATCGAATCCAGCTCGGGAACCTCCAAGGTGATCCTAGCTTTCAGCATTTTGTGGTCTGTTGGCCTTTATCTCCCTGTGTACTCTAGAATTTTATCCAATGAGGAGTTCTCATAAGACTTCAAAGAGGAAAAAGAAATTCTTTGATCGTTACAGTGTACATCTATTTTACACATCATGGATAAAGTTGTTTTTGTTGTCAGTACTTATGACACATCGCATATACTTGTAATCAGAATGCATTTGCATAAATCGCACGACTTTCACCGCGGAGAATTTCCTCCTTAATATCAGCACGGCTGGGAGTTGAAAGAAATTCCATTCGACAGCATGGACAATCTGTTCCATTACGTTGTCGGATCAGCCAATCCTTTATACATTCCAAATGGAACATATGGCGACATAACTTTTTCCCTGATTCTTCAACGCTGCTTTCTTTACCCGTATGGTTACTCGGGCCAACGTGATTATCTGAATGAACTAATGTATCGCCCGGTTCATATTGCGTGAGACAAACAGCGCAAGTAGACGGAATAGTGCGACTGCCAACTCTAATATACAGTTCCAGGTCATCAGCTATCGATGATTCAAAACGGTGACACGATTGCTCCTCACATTCAACACACGTAAAATTTTTCTCGTTGATCACCTATCATAAATGAAATCAGATTCAGAATTAGATTGCCCCTTAAATCGAAAATAAAAACCAGATATCTTACCACACTATTTGCCTGGAGAGAGGCATCTACAAGTTTAAGTCTTGTTGCTTCGACACGTTCTGCAACCGTCATGAATCGCTCTTGAAATAATTCATCGTTTACAGCTGATGCTGGCAACAGACCCAAAGTTGCGAGATACATTTTGAGGTTATATTCGGTACAGATACTCTTGACCATAACGCCAATTAAAAGAATGATTAGACTTAGGATGACAAGATTCTTGACGAGGGGTTCTTCTTCCTCTTCGTTATTCGTGTCTTCAGACAATGATTCCTTCAAGAATCTACTGTTCACCATATCAGCACCATCATTTTCGACACCTCGTCGAAGGTTTGCCAGGTTCGTTCCTTGAACGCCAACCACTAACAAAAACCCAAATAAAACCTGTGAGATGGTAAGTCTCCGAATATCGATAAAGAATTCAATGTAAGGTGACATTATCATTGATGCAAGATTTCCTCAAAAAGTCGGGAAGAAAATTTTCAAACTTATAATTTTTTGCTCGGTAACGTAGCAGGTAGCAGGTAGCAGCAAGAACGAGTTCCTCTCTTTAGATGTTTTTACGAAATAATCTCAAAGAAATAGATATGATCATCCCCTCTGCACTACTCAGTGGATAAAGGCATAAAGGAATGGAATTATTACGGAGTCGTGCTGCGATGATGTGCTTGCAAATGTACTAGGAACACCGAACTTGGTTTGTATGGTACATGTAGTGTGGAAAGACAAGATCGAGATTTCCGAATGTGTAAGTAATCTTTATCTTTCCCCCGTTTAGCACGTAATTGCATCAATCTCTTGCCAGCGTGTCAATTGATCAATTATTCTCATTCGTCATTCAAAAGAATTTTCACCGTTTTATCTCGAATTAGATACTTTTTCGTTGCACTTTTCTGCGCGCGGGAATGGCCTGTGAAATCTACGTGAACCACGATGATTTTTAATTAAAGAGATTCATACGAGCGTGACTGACACTACCACTACCGGCAGCACAGAATCTCGTTAATGAAAATAAGCGTAAAATACATAACAACCGCATGTCGATTCATACGAGCTCATATGTATTTAGAAGTCTAGAATTCCATTGTCGATCGTTACAGAAAAACACTAAGCAATCCTCTTCAGTGAGCACTCTAAAGCTGACCGCCTCGCCAAATCAGCCTTCGATGAACTGCATTCTCTTTCCAATGACATCGTCCAGGGCCGACTACTGTGGTACTTCTACCAGATTTGGAATGGATCAAGCCTAACAGCCCTCAACAAGAAAGATGCTGCCGACTTAGAAACCAACGAAATCATGGATTGTCGCCCAATCAGCAAAGGCGAAGCGATAAAGAAAGTGATAACTAAAGCTCTGT